>Ga0209396_1001816_pt1 | contig 23047 bp, 16 predicted proteins | sample GOMGulsemesocosm_6_FD_184638 | JGI IMG/M metagenome (GOLD analysis project Ga0209396, IMG submission 184638) | Methane-oxidizing microbial communities from mesocosms in the Gulf of Mexico - GOM8C Gulf of Mexico (SPAdes) (version 2) | ecosystem: Environmental > Aquatic > Marine > Cold seeps... | reverse complement strand
CCACCAGCTTTATTATTAACAGCTATAATTGCATCGCCACCTAGACTTTCTACTTTTTTTGACATTGCTAAATCAACCACATCACAAAACACTTTAATTCCGACTTTATGAGCCGCTTCAATAGTGCTTTTCGGACTTCCTAGTGATGTAATAATAAAATCAGCGCCTTCTTCACAAATTACAGCTAATTGCCCTTTAAATTTTAGATTTGATTTATTCACTATCAAGTTAAACCCATATGCCCCATTGATAGTTTTAGCCGCTTTTAACTCTTTACAAGCTAATCTTAGCTCTTCTAAACTTCTATAATTTAAAGCTGGGATACATGTAGCAATACCTTGTTTCATACCTTCAATAGACATTGGTACATTAGACACTAAAAACATAGGTGCCATAATAATTGGATGTTCTATTTTCAATAACTCTTGTAAAGTTGGCTTAGTCATAATCAATTTTTAAAAAGATAAAGATACATAAATTTACTATGCGAGCATAACAAACTACTTATTAGCTATTTTAAGCTCTTGCAAAGTTTTGTTAGTTGAAATAAATTCAGAAATAATACTCTCACGCAAATCATTAATGTCTTGATCATAATATTTTGCCCAACGTTCCTCCTTCAATAAAATTCTAATATGCTTCTGACGTTTTTGAGCTTCTTGTGCTGTGTACAGAAAATTTGAATCTGAAGGTTCTATTTCCTTATGTTTAAAGTTCACTTTTTTTAATTCAAAATCTACTTGTAGATAGAATAATTTTTCAGTGTCATTAATTTCAAAAAAATCAGACCAATTAGCAAACCCTAAATGATTCATTTGGTTTTTGAAATTATCATTAGCTAGTAATTTCCATCTACAATTAGCTACACGCCCCCAATGATCAGAATAGCGATACACTCCTTCTGAAGTATAGTGATATAATGAGTCTGATTTACTTTTATAATGAGCAGTATTGCCTTTAAATATATCTTCGGACACTTCTTTAAATTCGCAATAAGTATGTTTAAAGAAATTATATTTTGTGTATATTTTCATTTAGCTAAGCCCCTCTTTAGTTCTTTGTTCAATAATAAAATCTACTCCACAGCTTAATTTCTTAGATAGCTTGTCTTTTGGTGTCATCATTCGCCAAAAAGGTGTTATTTCTTCTAGAGATTTTCCTTGATGTAATTCTTCTAGAGCTGCTTCTGCTACCGTACGCAAAAAAATACTAGATGTTACTGGACAAGTTTTTTCTGCTTGGTACTCTATAGCTAAATCATTTCGCATAGTTGAAATATCTAATTCACTACCATATTCAATACACTTAACATATTCATTTACTATTTTAGGAGTTGCAATAAACATTACACAGCCTTCAGGCATATCAGCAAATCGTTTTTCTATTGTTTTAATTATATAGTTTTTATCAACATTCCTTTTTTCTACCCATGTTTTCTTTATCATACTTATTTTTTAAATACTGCTTCATAAGTAGCAATCCATTCTTCTGGTGTTACTTTAGATACTAATTCTCCAAGCAATTTATATGGAATATGAGCTTCCTTTTTAAAACGAATACAACTCTTTCCCATGTTTAACTTCACTTTAATATCTGTTTTAGCATATTCAGTAGTAAACCAATCCATCAATCCCTTATTAGAATAAACTCCCATATGATAAAAACCGATATGTGCTTTTTGCGAGGCTAAATTAATAAAAGGCAATGGTAATTTAGGATCACAATGATACCCGGCTGGATACTTGCTATGCGGAACCACATAACCTAACATTCCATAGCTCATTACCTCTTCAAATCCATCAGGAAGGTTGTCTAAAATTAATTGCCTGAGTTTTGTTATTACTTCTTTCCTATCATCCGGTAACTCGGCTAAATACTGTTCTGGTGTAGTGGCTTTAGATTGCATACTGTCTATTTTAATTCTTTTAACAAAGTAGTAATATTTACTTTATAAATTCTACTAAGTCCGTTACTATAACTGGTAACTTCATTTAAAAACTCTGAACTATTATAATTCTTATCAGCTTTCAATATCGATCTTTTACTGGTAAAATACAAGGTCTTAGTTGACCAGTCTATAAACGGACAATAATCCATATATTTTGAATTTACTGTCTCTCCCATATTTTTAGCTAATGACCATTTCCCGTCTTCTTGATAGCTTAGATATAAATCGCCACTACCAAATCCATCCTTACGCTTATACCCTCCAAACAGTATAAAACTCTCATCGGGAGCTATATATGCATTGTATTCATAGCTTTCTGTATTAATTGATACTGGTAAAGAAATAGCTTCCTGATATGCATCGCCTTTCCATTCCGATAAAAAGATATCGTCCTTTCCTTTTACAGTAGGTCTATCACTAGTAAAATACATGTTTTTTGAATTGGTTACAGCTGGGTAAAATTCGTTATGGACTGTATTTACTGGTTTACCTAAGTTTCTAGGCTTAGACCATTTTTTAGTTATTGTTTTACGTTCTACCACCCAAATATCAAAATCTTTAGTTTTATTTTCTGAAGTTAAGAATGGCCTATTTGATGCAAAATATAATTCTAATCCGTCTGGAGATAAAAAAGGTTCTAAATCTTTAAACTGTCCAGAAAAAGATGTAAGTATTGCTCCTTGCCACTCTCCTTTTATTTTTATTGTTTTAAAAATACCAGATAATTCCTCATTAGGACTTTGAATAGTAAAATATATTTCTGTTTGATTATTACTCATTGTAAAATCACGTACTTTATTGAAATTATTTAGTCTTGGAAGTGCTGCTACTTGTGCATTTGATAATTGTAAGCATAGTAGACATAAAACCGAAAGGATAGCTTTCATTATTACTAATTTTATTTTTCTTAAAAATATGCTGAAGTAAATTATTCTCTTTCAATTTACAAATACTTTAACATTTACTCCAAATTAATATTATTTTAATGCAAGCGTAAAAATTCTCAATTTAAAAATACTTTGGGGCACAAAAAGTCTTTAGAAATTAAAACTCAAATAGGCTATACTCCAAATTGATTTAAATGATGTTCTAAATGTTTATAAAACATATTATTCCACTCTTTTGCTTTTAAATTACCAAATGAATGAGATTCTTTCCCTTCAAAATGATCTTCCCCTAACTTTACAATTTTATTAATATATGCTATCAATCTTTTTTTCTCTTTTTTAAAATCTTTCCTTTCTTTAATTAAAAATTGAGGGGCTGTATTTCCATTTTTTGGATATGTTTTTTCTCCTACAACAGATGGTTTAACTAATAATTTTAACATAAATCTTACAAAACTATTTGGACGCTTATGCTTATCAGAAAATACCATCTCATAAGTTACATTACAATGTGCCAACATCTGATCAACATTCATTTTACCCCATTCAGCTTTTGTATCTGGAGTTAATTTTTCAATACGATTGATAACTTCTTGAGCATTGGGTTTTTCGAATATATTTTTCATCTATATATTTAATATTTCTAGTTATTATATTAGTTCGCCTAAAGTAATAAATTAATCAGTATCCTCGGTACAGGTATGCACCCTATGAATTTAACAATCTTATTTGTCATTCTAGGCTAATATCTGAGAGTTAACATCACTAGTGGTATTAAAGTTAAAATTGTGTAGCTTTGAAGAAAAGAAACACATGGAAGAAAAGTTAATGTCAAAAAAGAAACCAGCATTTCCTATTTCAAAACTACTAAACGAATACCTTCTTGATTATAAAAGAGTTAGTAAAATACCTCTATTCTATGATGATTTATTACGTTTTTCTGGATCTGTAGTAGTCTATGATAAAAATGATGAAGACACTTTATGGATTCGTGTGTATTATACCGATTCAGAAAGAATAGAAATTGATTTAAGCTTAAAAAAAGTCTATACTATTTTATATTCTGATGGTAATGAGAATAATATAAAATACCTTAATATTGACGCTGTAGACTATTGTACATTTGGAAACTCTAAACCTTTTAGAGTAAAAGTTAGAAATGTTTTAAATGATAACTTCACCTATTTCTATGTTAAAAAAAATGATGCCTCTCGTGTTTACGGTTTGGAATTAGAGCACATGCTTTCTCCTTACAATCTTAATTTTTTAATATACCAAAATACTTTAATTGAAGAGCATATTGCAGGTATTCCTGGTGATGTTTTCATAAAAGATATCCTTCCAAAATGTACAGGATCCGAAAAAGCACAAATAGCCAAAGAATTCGTTAAGTTTAATGAACGAGCGATGGTGCGTTACTTAGGAGATATGCGTTCCTATAATTACGTAATTATACCAATACATGACTTTGATCAAGTTGTTTATAATATACGTGCCATCGATTTTGACCAACAATGCTATGAAGGAAAATTAAAGGTATATAGACCACAATTTTTTAAAGAAAATTACGAGATGGTAAAATTGGTTCAAGAAAAGCTACCAGAATCTTCAGTAGATCAATATAAAGTTGAAGAGCGTTCTATGATAGTGAAACGATTTTTGAGTTTCGAGGTTAGAGTTAAAGAACTTATTAACTGTATGAAAAACGACACCATTTCTACAGAAAAAAACATTAATTTACTAAAAGAACAAACCTATGAACTTACTTCAGATGTGAATTTTAAACGTAGTGAAAATATGGGAGAATTACTAAAACATACCCTAGACTATGTAAGAAGAAACTACGAAAAACCCTTAACTCGTTTTTAATCACTCAAAAGTATTTTATAAAAAAATAGACCAAGAATTAACTTGGCCTATTTAAAAAAATGTCTCAAAGTATATTATTAACCCCTTAATCATAAACCATTTATGAGACACTTATTCTTAAAGCTATTGACTAACACAACTTTAAATTTAGTTTACTTCTTAATTATGTGAAACTCAGAACGTCTATTTGCTTGGTGCTCTTCTTTTGAACACTTCACACCATTTGAACATTTGTTTAATAATTCAGACTCTCCTTTTCCTTCTCCAGAAATACGATCTGCAGAAATCCCTTTTGAAATTACATATTGAGCTGTTGATTTTGCTCTTCTATCAGACAAAGCCATGTTATAACCATCCTTACCCCTACTATCCGTATGAGATGTTGCTTTGATAATCATTTTTGGATACTTATTCATAACAGCAACTAACATATCTAATTCCGTTGCTCCTTGTGCTGTGATATTATGCTTGTCTAACTCAAAGAAAATAGGATTTAAAACCACTCTATCCTCAACAATAATTGGTGTCAACGCTAAGGTTTCTAAAACATCTGGTTCGTCTGTTTTTGCAATAGCTACACTATTAATAGAGTACATTTCTCTATTAGCTTCTACTTTAAATGATTGATTACACTCATATTTGAAATGTACGTATCCATTTTCATCTGTAGTTTTATCGGCTACTTTATTATTGTTTTCATCATAAATAGCAACTGATGTCATTGGTAAAACCTTGCTTGTTTTAGCATCGATTACCTGAACAGCTAAAGCTACATCACATACTGGGACGATTTGATCGAAAGCATAAATATCATCACTTCCTGAACCTCCTGATCTGTTAGATGCAAAGAATCCTTTTTGTGACTCCTCATCTATAGTAAAACTAAAATCATCATTTCCAGAGTTTAATGGAGCCCCTACATTACGTACTGATCCAAAATCGTTTCCTTCCATTTGTGTTGCAAAAACATCCATCATTCCTAAACCAGGATGACCGTTTGATGCAAAATACATAATGTTTTTACTACTGATGTATGGGAACATTTCTGATCCTTCTGTATTGATATCTTTCCCTAAGTTTACAGGATCTCCATAAGTTCCATCTTCCTTGATAGATACATACCAAAGATCTGCCGCTCCTAGAGTTCCTTCCATATCTGAAGCAAAATACAAACGTTTACCATCAGTACTTACTGCAGGACCACTAGCATTTGAGTTCTCAGTGTTAAACGATAAAGCAATTACATTTGTCCACTCACCACCTGATAAGGTAGCTGAGTATACGTTAATAGTACTTTTTCCAGAATCATCCTTCTTGAATTTTTTTCCAAAAACGCCAGCATCACGATCAAGACTTTCTCCTGAGAAATACATTGTTTTTCCGTCAGGACTAAAACTTACGGTCCCTTCATTAAACTTGGTATTTACTTTTCCTGCAACTTCTAACTCATTGGTTAATGATCCAGAAGGCGCATCATAATCAGATACATAAATATCTAAATATGGCTCTTCATTCCATCCGTATTTTTTAGACTTTCCACTACGTGCTGAAGCATAATATACTTGTCCTTCATGCATGATTGGTCCAAACTCAGAATATTTTGTATTGAATCCTTCTACTGGTTTAACAGTAAACTTTGGAGTATCTCCTAATAGTTCACCTACTGTATTTGGATTCTTTTTATGTGCTACTGCTCTAACATCGGTTGGCGCTATGTTTGCAAACTTATCCATCCATTGATTCGCTTTATCATAGTTACCGTTTGCCTTTAACATTTGAGCATATTTAAAAAAGTGCTCTTTGTTTTGACTGGTAGAAACTACTTTACCATACCACTCTTCAGCGGCTGTAGTATTGAAAACGTTATAATACGTATCGGCCAAACGGCTTTGTACATATTCGCTTTCTCCTTCTTTTTCTATAACTTTTAAGTAATCTGATATAGCATCAACATACTCTAAATTATCAAAGTGTTTATCTGCTTTTGCTGTGGACTTACTTTGAGCGTTTACACTAAACATTCCCAATAAGAACAACCCTGTATATATGTGTTTTTTCATTGTTTCGTTTGTTTATATTAGAAAAATCGTGGTGAACGTGATACTTTCTTTGGAAAGTTTAAATCAAATTGCAAAAATACTTCATGTGATGAAGACGCAGCATCTTGAATATCACTCATAATATGGTCATACGCATATCCTAAACGAATACTGTCAGTAAACGCAAATCCTACTAAACCACTGAATGAATCAGTACTTCTGTATGAAGCTCCAACTTCAAATTTATCATAAAACAAGAAGTTTGCATTAACATCAAATGATACTGGTGCATCAAATGAAGACTTTACTAAAAATGACGGCTTTAACTTTGTGTTTTCAGTTAACTGAAATACATAACCTGCAGTTAAAAAGTAATGCTGTACTTCACTACCATAGTTTCTTCCATCCTCATCTAAATGAGCACTACTTAATACATTTGGCATTGATAAACCTACATAGTATTTATCAGTATAAAAGAATGCTCCAAAACCAGCGTTGGGATTCGTTTTACTTGCATCCTGAGCAAATAAAGGATCTCCTGCTACTGCTTGAGTAGTTCCGCTATTTAAAGCAATATCATGTAACGTAACTCCGGCTTTTAATCCTAAAGCTAATTTAGAAACTTCACCAACATTAATGGTGTAAGAAAAGTCAGCATAAATATTATTCTCCTTTACTGGCCCATGTTGGTCAGAGATAAAAGATAGTCCTAATCCTACCTTCTCTCCTATTGGACTATGTCCTGATAAAGTTAATGTTTTTGGTGCGCCATCAAATCCTGACCATTGATTACGGTAAAGCGAAACAATTGACAAGGCATCCTTGGATCCTGCGTATGCTGGATTAATTACGGCCTGATTATACATGTACTGTGTGTACTGTGGATCTTGCTGGGCAACAGTTGTACTACTATATCCAAGGAGTACAACTAATGCTATAATTATTTTTTTCATGTGTAAGTTTTAAGTCTTGAATTTTTAGTTTTCTCTGTTGATGTATACCCATTTTTTTACCATGCTACCATATACAGGATGTGCATTTCTTAACTTCATAACATAAAAGTATGTACCAGTAGGTAAATCACCACCTCCCCATTGGTCACGGTAATTAGACACTTGGTATACTGATGAACCATTTCTATTAAAAATTTCTATCTTTTCAATATTAGTAGTTCCGTTACTTGTAACAGGACCAGCTAAAAGGCCAGCGTCAAAAGTATCATTAACCCCATCATTATTTGGAGAAAAACCAGTTGGTAAAATGCAATTTAAATCTTCTGAAACTACAAAGTTTGCAGTTTGAATACATCCATAAGAGTTTGTAGTAGTAACGGTATATGTTCCATATTCGTCAACAGTAATTGAATCACTAAATTCTCCTAAAACTGGTGTTGTGCTTGAAGAATCTGTATACTCCCATGTATAGGTTAAACCTGTTTCAGTTGTATCAACTGTTAAAGTTGTATTTTCACCTTGACAAAACATATCATCACCAGTAATACCATTCAATGTAAAATTAATTCCGTTAACCAATACAGTAGCTGTATCACTTAAAACATCACCAGAAATATTGTCTACTAACTGAACAAAGTAAGTTGTGTTTTCAGCAGGACATACCTCAAAGCTTGTTCCTGTTCCTATAACTGTAGTTCCATCATACCAAGTAATTGTAGTGTCTGCTGATGTTGTACCTGCTGGCTCAAATCTCCATGCTTCGTTAGTAGTATTCCATGTTGTACCATTCCTACCTGGTGCTGTATAAGCAACTGTACCATCACCATTTTCAATTCCCACTGTTCCGTCTATATCACATCTCGTTTCAATATGTACTTCAACAATGTTAGTTGTTTCAAATAATACCATTTGAAAAGTTGACCCTGTAGAAGTACAGCTATAAGAGTATAAGTTATTAAAACTGGCAACAAAATATCTATTTGGAGCAGTTCCAAATGTTTCCCAACTTATTTCAGCATCTGCTGGTTGATCCCAATAAATGTCTTGATGTACACCATAAATCGCGTTTTGATAAGAATCATTGAACCCATCAACATAAGGCAATGATTGAACACTCCAGTCATTATATGCATCTGCATTTGCAGAATTAAAAGAAATCATTCCGTTATTCCCTATTACTAATTGACTATAACAATTCCCAAAGTATGAGAATGTAAAAGGAATATTTATTAAACTTGAATAGGTATCATCATCACTCTCAAAACCAGCTACCTCAGTATTAGCAAGTCCATTAAATGCCGCAGGTGGCGCATATGTTATTGAAGATACATTGTAAGTAGCTGTAGTTGCTCCATCTGTAAACGATGTATTTATAGTAGCACAAGGTGCAGTATTACAATCAATAATATACTCCCCATTTGTACCTGTACCAGGTAATGTTTCAAAACAACTTCCTGTAGGAGTAACTACATATAAGTTAAATGATGTAATTACAGAACAACCTGTTGCTGGGTCTTCTACAAGTACAAAAATTTCATCTGGATTAGTAGTATTGATAAATGGACTTGTTACTGCTCCAGTTCCAGCATTAGCATCAGCTAATGACTCATAATATGTAAAAACATATCCTGTAACTCCGCCAGAAATTATAGCTTCATTAACTGTTAAGTCAAAAGGAACCATTCCGTCTACATTATCATCATCTAATGTTAAATCAGGAGCATTAGTTACAGAAAGACTACCTGCAGAAACTATCACATCATCAGTTGCTGTACATGATGAAGCACCATAAGTTACATTTACAGTATAGATACCTAAAGTAGTTGCTGTTAAAGTATCAGATGTTTCACCAGTCAACACAACTCCATCCAGTAGCCATTCATATACAACTGGAAGTGAAAAAGCTCCACCTGCTGTTAATGTAAATGAACCTCCATTACATATAGAAAAATCAAGACCTAAATCAACTAAATTAGCTGAAGCGTTACCTACAGTAATATTTGTAGTTGCTTCATTTACGACTATAGATCCATCACAATACGTATATTCAACATGTGCTGTATATGAAGTATCAGTTGTTGGACATACATTTACTGTTGTATTTGTAGATATTGCTGTACCAGCATTGTCTTGCCATTCAAATGTAGTTGGTACATCTGCACCATCTGGGGAAAACCTCCATGCTTCATTAGTTGTTGTCCATGGAGAATCACTCGTATTTCTACCTGGAGCAACATAACCAATTGTTCCACCTATGTTTTGAATTCCAATTACTGCATTACCGTCATTCCAAGCTGCACAAGTTGGCTTATCAGTAACATATACATCAATAAAATTTGAAGTTTCATGCAATACAATTTGTTGAGTAGATACTAATGTAGTACAGCTAAACTGATTAACACTATAATTTATTACAAAAGCTCTAAAAGGCGCAGTACCTGTAACTCCATATGATATAGACCCACCTACTCCAATATCCATATCATGATATGCACCAAAAATACCTCCTGAGGGTAAGTTTGCACTAGGCACATCATCAGTAAAGGCCCATTGATCAAATTGTCCGGTTAATGTAGTATCAAAAGATATATCTCCATTCCCACCAATTACTATCTGGCTAGACGCATTACCAAAGTAACAAAACGTAAATCCTAAATCAATAATTGCTGAAAACTCATCATCTTGACTTAACCCACCATCAACATTTACTACTACTGGGTCAAAAGGAATTGAATTTACTACGTATGTAGCACTTGCGTCTTTTGGTATAAAATATGACGCTGATAAATCATAGCAATCTCCTGCATCACATACATTAATATTTTCATCTACTGTTAATCCCCCTGTTAATAAATTTTGAGCATTTCCGCACAAAACACCTAAGAGAAATAATATTGGTATTATTTTTTTCATTTTTGATTAATTAGGTTAATATTTAGCTAATCTAAAAAAAAGCTGAACACAAAACTAACATACGTTAGCAAATGTTCGTTAAAATACTACTAAAATAAAAAAAGACCAGCTCAATGAGCTGGTCTTTTTTTCTGATTACACTTATTACTAAATTTTAGTTCTTCTTAAATGTTTCATCTAAGTTAACTATAATAAACTCAGAACGTCTATTTGCTTGGTGCTCTTCTTTTGAACACTTCACACCATTTGAACATTTGTTTAATAATTCAGACTCTCCTTTTCCTTCTCCAGAAATACGATCTGCAGAAATCCCTTTTGAAATTACATATTGAGCTGTTGATTTTGCTCTTCTATCAGACAAAGCCATGTTATAACCATCCTTACCCCTACTATCCGTATGAGATGTTGCTTTGATAATCATTTTTGGATACTTATTCATAACAGCAACTAACATATCTAATTCCGTTGCTCCTTGTGCTGTGATATTATGCTTGTCTAACTCAAAGAAAATAGGATTTAAAACCACTCTATCCTCAACAATAATTGGTGTCAACGCTAAGGTTTCTAAAACATCTGGTTCGTCTGTTTTTGCAATAGCTACACTATTAATAGAGTACATTTCTCTATTAGCTTCTACTTTAAATGATTGATTACACTCATATTTGAAATGTACGTATCCATTTTCATCTGTAGTTTTATCGGCTACTTTATTATTGTTTTCATCATAAATAGCAACTGATGTCATTGGTAAAACCTTGCTTGTTTTAGCATCGATTACCTGAACAGCTAAAGCTACATCACATACTGGGACGATTTGATCGAAAGCATAAATATCATCACTTCCTGAACCTCCTGATCTGTTAGATGCAAAGAATCCTTTTTGTGACTCCTCATCTATAGTAAAACTAAAATCATCATTTCCAGAGTTTAATGGAGCCCCTACATTACGTACTGATCCAAAATCGTTTCCTTCCATTTGTGTTGCAAAAACATCCATCATTCCTAAACCAGGATGACCGTTTGATGCAAAATACATAATGTTTTTACTACTGATGTATGGGAACATTTCTGATCCTTCTGTATTGATATCTTTCCCTAAGTTTACAGGATCTCCATAAGTTCCATCTTCCTTGATAGATACATACCAAAGATCTGCCGCTCCTAGAGTTCCTTCCATATCTGAAGCAAAATACAAACGTTTACCATCAGTACTTACTGCAGGACCACTAGCATTTGAGTTCTCAGTGTTAAACGATAAAGCAATTACATTTGTCCACTCACCACCTGATAAGGTAGCTGAGTATACGTTAATAGTACTTTTTCCAGAATCATCCTTCTTGAATTTTTTTCCAAAAACGCCAGCATCACGATCAAGACTTTCTCCTGAGAAATACATTGTTTTTCCGTCAGGACTAAAACTTACGGTCCCTTCATTAAACTTGGTATTTACTTTTCCTGCAACTTCTAACTCATTGGTTAATGATCCAGAAGGCGCATCATAATCAGATACATAAATATCTAAATATGGCTCTTCATTCCATCCGTATTTTTTAGACTTTCCACTACGTGCTGAAGCATAATATACTTGTCCTTCATGCATGATTGGTCCAAACTCAGAATATTTTGTATTGAATCCTTCTACTGGTTTAACAGTAAACTTTGGAGTATCTCCTAATAGTTCACCTACTGTATTTGGATTCTTTTTATGTGCTACTGCTCTAACATCGGTTGGCGCTATGTTTGCAAACTTATCCATCCATTGATTCGCTTTATCATAGTTACCGTTTGCCTTTAACATTTGAGCATATTTAAAAAAGTGCTCTTTGTTTTGACTGGTAGAAACTACTTTACCATACCACTCTTCAGCGGCTGTAGTATTGAAAACGTTATAATACGTATCGGCCAAACGGCTTTGTACATATTCGCTTTCTCCTTCTTTTTCTATAACTTTTAAGTAATCTGATATAGCATCAACATACTCTAAATTATCAAAGTGTTTATCTGCTTTTGCTGTGGACTTACTTTGAGCGTTTACACTAAACATTCCCAATAAGAACAACCCTGTATATATGTGTTTTTTCATTGTTTCGTTTGTTTATATTAGAAAAATCGTGGTGAACGTGATACTTTCTTTGGAAAGTTTAAATCAAATTGCAAAAATACTTCATGTGATGAAGACGCAGCATCTTGAATATCACTCATAATATGGTCATACGCATATCCTAAACGAATACTGTCAGTAAACGCAAATCCTACTAAACCACTGAATGAATCAGTACTTCTGTATGAAGCTCCAACTTCAAATTTATCATAAAACAAGAAGTTTGCATTAACATCAAATGATACTGGTGCATCAAATGAAGACTTTACTAAAAATGACGGCTTTAACTTTGTGTTTTCAGTTAACTGAAATACATAACCTGCAGTTAAAAAGTAATGCTGTACTTCACTACCATAGTTTCTTCCATCCTCATCTAAATGAGCACTACTTAATACATTTGGCATTGATAAACCTACATAGTATTTATCAGTATAAAAGAATGCTCCAAAACCAGCGTTGGGATTCGTTTTACTTGCATCCTGAGCAAATAAAGGATCTCCTGCTACTGCTTGAGTAGTTCCGCTATTTAAAGCAATATCATGTAACGTAACTCCGGCTTTTAATCCTAAAGCTAATTTAGAAACTTCACCAACATTAATGGTGTAAGAAAAGTCAGCATAAATATTATTCTCCTTTACTGGCCCATGTTGGTCAGAGATAAAAGATAGTCCTAATCCTACCTTCTCTCCTATTGGACTATGTCCTGATAAAGTTAATGTTTTTGGTGCGCCATCAAATCCTGACCATTGATTACGGTAAAGCGAAACAATTGACAAGGCATCCTTGGATCCTGCGTATGCTGGATTAATTACGGCCTGATTATACATGTACTGTGTGTACTGTGGATCTTGCTGGGCAACAGTTGTACTACTATATCCAAGGAGTACAACTAATGCTATAATTATTTTTTTCATGTGTAAATTTTAAGTCTTGAATTTTTAGTTTTCTCTGTTGATGTATACCCAACCAGTTATTGGAGATCTTTGAGCAACTTCTATTACATAATAATAGGTACCTACTGACAACTCTTTTCCAGCATCAGATACACCATACCATTCATCTCTATAATTTTCTTTTTTATAAACTTCAGTACCATATCTATTATAGATTTGAATATTTAACGCTTCCAACCAAGCGATATCGAAACTATCATTTATTCCATCATTGTTAGGACTAAACCCAGATGGGATATCACATACATTATATATTTTAACAGTATTAGCTGCAGCTACACATCCTTGATAGCTTAACAAAATATTTGTATAGTCTCCATTATCCAAACCTCCTAATACATATTCTCCATTATTATCTGAAATGATACTAATTGAGCTAGATATTGTACTCCCATTTAAATCATAAACTAGATCATAAGTCGTGTTGAGTAAAAGACTTGAAAAAATTAAACTCCCATCTCCTGAATTACAGGTTGTATTATTTGTTGAATTTAGAGTGTACGTTGTTGTACTGGTAGTAACTTCTACAGTTGAAAAAGGAGCATTACAACCTGAGTTATTTTGGACAGTGTATGTATAGACACCTAAAGCATCAGTAGTGAAATCAAAAGAACCCAAATATGACGCATCAAATGGGTTCCCTAAAGGACCTACCCAACTCCCAATTGTACTTGGAGCACCTCCTAATTGATCAAACAAATCAAATATTTGAGGAGTTCCATTACATATTTGAAGATTCCCTGATGTTCCTGCACTAGGCAAATCTAGACCTGTTATACAAATTGTTTGTCGGTTACTAAACCCACCTGTTGATCCGGTAAATCCAAAATTAACAAGGTTCTGTCCTGAAAAAACTGTGTTTACAACATCTGCAGTATAAGATGTTGAGTACACTCCATCTATTTCAAAATAAAAGGTTTGTGTGCTTGAATTCCACTCAATTAAAACATCATGGTAGTTATCATCTTCTATATTCGGTAAGGCAGTTGTTGCTGGTGTACTTATCGGATTATAAACATCTCCGTTTAAGCTAATGGCAATATGATCAGGAGAAACATCTCCTTGAGAAACCCCATTATCATAGGTATCTATTTCAAAAGCTACGGAAGGCGAAACAGCATCCAATGCATCATATGTGCCCCAAGTGGTATCATACCCTCCAAAACCTATATTTACACCATCTAACCCTAAAGCACTAATACCATTAGGATCATCATGAAACACAATAGCAAAACCATCAGCTCCACCATCATTATCACCTGCATAAATTTCAGCTCTAAAAGCGAAATTATTATTCAAATCAATTTTATTTTGTAACCATATAGCTCCTAATTGACTATTTACATCATCAGTAATATCGAAACAATATTGGCCTGTATTTCCAGCTGGAGGTGTTGTAGTCAATTGCGAATCTCCAACTTCATTAAAAAGATAACAACTACAATCAGGATCAGCCATGTCAATAAGCTCATCACCGTCATCATCAATTTGATTAAAACAATCGAACTCTTGGGCTAATAAAGAGAAAGGAAGTAGTAGGAAAAATAGGTGCAATATTGATTTCATAGGGCATGAATTTTAAAATTTATGCAAAAGTCGTTTTTCACCCCTCAACTCCAATAAATATGGGACATAACAATGCTTTTTAGGTATAAAAATTAGGTAATGATATTCATAATAAGAGAGAGTTAGCTTTATATAGCTAACTCTCTCTTATTATGAATATCAAACAATAAAATGATTTGTACTAATTACATACTATAGACTATCTACTTAATCTTTACTTATGTAGCTTGAAGAAGATATCAACTGAGCATCAAGATTAGGCTCATTCATATCTTTATCCAAAGGATACATAGGCCTATTAATCCTTTTATATCCAAGACGTTTAAGATCCTGATCCACACCACCAGGTGTTAATGCCATTATCCAATCAGCTCTCATATTATATAGTTCAGGCACTAAATAACCAATTTTCACTACTACAATATCTGACATTCTAGGGTTCAACCCTAACCTAGTAAAATCAATTTCTTTATGGTAAGGTTTTCGTTTCTTAGTTACTATTACATGAACGCTACCTACTTTTACCACAACTTCTGTTTCTGCATGTTTATCACCATGCTCAATTGCTTCGATTGTACCTGATAGCTTTATAGGGGGTGCAAATCGACTATCAATAGCTGCTCCTGCGGTAGCATCAATTGTTCCACCAACACCTATTTCAATTGCTTCTTTGACAAAATCTGCTCCTGGTATAGATGCATAGATAAGTGATGGGCCATTTGTTGATTTAAATTCTGGCCGAGCAAGTATTTCTGTCAAAGTCCAAGTAACATCGCCTGCTCCTCCTGCAGTTGGGTTATCCCCCATGTCACTAATAATAAAAGGATGCTTATTACTTTTTATAGCTTTTTCAATACTTTCTGTAAAAGTCGTTGTTGGAGCAACAAACTCAAATTCTGACCTCACATCCCAAAAACTATTTGCTATATTTTCTGCGGTGTTAGTAACCTTATTTTTATCATCACCTATAACCATCACTACAGCATGGTTTCGTGGTTCATCAGCCCATGCGTATCCAATCCAAATTCCTGCATCAATAATTCCTTCTTCAATTGTAGCCTGTGCAACTTTTGCATACAAACTCTTTCCTGGTTCTATTCTGGTACTTGTCATTTCTCCAGGTAATAAAATAGGAACTGGTATCCATGCTTTATATTTAGGTTTCCCTTTTCCACTTTCTAGTCTATCTAATAAATTATCAACTGCTCTTTTTTTCGATTCCAAAGCATCCTCATGTGGAGCCAATCTATAACACGTAATTAAATCCGTGTTTTGCGCTAATTGTTTGGAAACATTACCATGTAAATCCATCGAAGTTGAAATAAGCGTTTCATAACCTATCACTTCACGGATTCTGATAATAAAATCACCTTCAGGATCATCAAGGCCAACAACACTCATAGCTCCATGAATATCAAAAAACAAACCATCATAGGGCATGTTTTTTTTTAGCATTTCAAGAGTTTTAGTTACTAGAGACTCATAAGCTTCTCGTGTAACAATACCTCCTGGAAGCGCATGACCTCTTATTGTTGGTATCCACTTGGCCCTTTTCTTATTAAGTGAGTCTGGAGATAAAAATGGGTAGTAAGAAAAAACATCATCCCCTACTCTAGCATGAAATGCTTCTTCATGAGTTAAAGCTGGAGAAAAAGTACTTGACTCTATCGCTAATCCCGTAATAGCAATTCTTGGAAGTTCTTTTTTTATAACGTCAGTATCATTTTTTTCCTTACATCCGTAAATGGTAAATAATACTATTAAGATAACTAGTGTATTTTTCATTTCTGATTTTTCTAATATGTTATAATTGATTTTTCCCCTTTTCTAATTAAAGTGATTTTCAAGTTTTGCAACTACTTTTTGAATTTTAATCAATGAAGACTGAAGGTAACTACTTTCTGGTATGTCGTTCGTTCCATTCAATTTAAGTGATACTTTTTGTGCCTGACTTTTACACACTTCATTACCCGTTAAATGAAATTCTGAGCACCCAGTAATAAATAAATTTTGAATATTAGCTTCATTAATTCCTCCTCCTGGAAGTATACCAATTTTGCCATCAGCTATTTCAATTAATTTAGATATCACTTCAACAGCTTTCGTTGCGTTATCTACCCCACCAGAAGTTAAAACACGATTTACATTTAATGAAATTAACTTCTCTAGTGATTTAAATAGGTTAGGTGTTATATCGAAAGCTCTATGGAAAGTAAAAGGGAGCGGTTTACTCAATTCAATTAATTCTTTAGTCCTTTCAGTATCAATTGTATTATCAGCTTTTAATACCCCAGAAACGATACCATCTACTCCTAGTTTTTTACATGCAATAATATCTTCTTTCATTATATCAAACTCAAGATCAGAATATATAAAATCACCACCTCTTGGTCGTATCAATACAAATAATTCTATAGAGAGTATCTCTCTAGTTTTTTTAATTGAACCAAAACTTGGTGTGGTTCCTGACTCCCATAGGTTATCACATAATTCTACTCTTTTAGCTCCTGCCCCTTGTGCATTAAGTGCAGATTGAGCTGAATTAGAACATATTTCTAGCTTGTAATTCATTTTGTATGTATTTAATAGCTTGTGGAATACTTAAAATTTATACAAAAATAATTTTATCATTCTTACTCTCTTATATATGGGATATAATAACGTTTTTCAGGTATGGATTATCTGAAATAAAATGATGCTTACCATATAAAACCTAAAAAACAATTCTTAGTATAAATCTGAAATGGTTATGTAGTACAATATTTCAAAAATCATAATTTCAATTTACTTCACTTAAACAACCCAAAATTATTTAAAATTCAATTTTACCACCCTACCATTTCCTCCAGCATAAGCGATACTATCATTTAAAAATCTAAGGGTATAAAATCCTTCATCACTTAAATGCTCCCAATTATTACCTGAATCATTTGAATAATCAATTCCTTCAAAACCTATAGCTACTAATTCCTTTGCATTACTATTTGGCACATATTGCACACAGCTTCTATATCCTGGTCCTTTTCCTTTAGCAACAACACTCCAAGACTTCCCGCCATCAATAGTTTTAATTTTATTTAACTCATTAGATTTTGACTTCGTATAATCGCCTCCAATTCCAAAACCGTTCAGCGCATCATAAAAATCAATTGAATAGATCCCAGTGGTTTCAACCCCCTGTACAATTGGTGTATCAAAAACCTCCCATGTGTTTCCTTTATTTGGCGAATACAAAATCCTACTCGCCTTTCCTCCTGTAGCAATCCAAGTATGATTTCCAATAATTTTAATATTAGTATCACTCGCTGCAAATGCTGCTTCACCATCTTTTGCTTTTGGGACAATATCACATGGCAATTTACTCCATAATACTCCACCATCTCTTGTTACAATGATACTTAAACAATCATCTGTAGGATCACCAATAGCAATTCCTTCCTGTTCATTCCAAAAGTCCATAGAATCATAAAATGCTTTAGCGTGTATTTCAGTATACACTAATTCCCCGTCCTTATATAATAATGTGGGGCTAGCAATACTTAACGTGAAAATCGATTTTCCATTAGAAGCAAGCGCTCTGAAGCTTGGCTTATGAATTGTATCAAATCCAAATAAGCTTTTAAAGTGACTAAACCCTTCATCTTTTACCATTGTTTGTCCATCAGCAGTAGCTATAACAACAGATCCTTTAACAACTTCTAAAGCTCTTACATTTAATAACGAATCCTCCAGTATAGTTTCAATTTCAACAGTATTAAAATCACGAATAACCTGCTTTTTGACATTTTTACAACTAAAAAAAGAACACATCACAACACTGATAAATAATAATCGACTCATAACATTCATTTTTCGTAAATATACAATACTTTTGTAGGCTGATTTATTCAATCCTATAATATATCCAAATGAGATTACATAGAAACTTAACATACGCAGTAATTGATAGCATAAGAGATGTTTTTAACGAAGACATGTATGCCGGTAAAGCTGTAGAACAAGCTTTAAGACGTGATAAACGTTGGGGTTCTCGTGACCGTAAATTTGTTGCAGAAACTATTTATGATATCATTCGTTGGAAACGTTTATATGCAGAAATTGCAGAAGTAAGCGAACCTTTTACTCGTCCAAATTTATGGAGACTATTCTCTGTTTGGTGTGTATTAAGAGGTATTGAATTACCAGATTGGAGCCAAATTGAGCCAACACCATCTAGAAGAATTAAAGGTAGGTTTGATGAATTATCAAAAATTAGAAAATTTAAAGAATCAATTCCTGATTGGATTGATGAAATTGGTGTTAAAGAACTTGGAGAAAAAATTTGGACTAAAGAAATCGCTGCTTTAAATATACAAGCTGAGGTAATTTTAAGAACCAATACGCTTAAAACTACAAAAGAAGCTTTACAAGCTAAACTATTAGAAGAGGGGATTGAGACAGTTATTTTACCTGATCATCCTGATGCTATAAAATTAGTAGAGCGTGCTAATGTATTCAGAACCGAAGCTTTTAAGCTTGGGTGGTTTGAAGTACAAGACGCATCTTCACAGTTAGTAGCTGCATATTTAGATGTAAAACCAGGAATGAAAGTTGTTGACACTTGTGCTGGAGCTGGTGGTAAGACATTACATTTAGCTGCTTTAATGCAAAATAAAGGGCAATTAATTGCGATGGATATTTACGAAAGTAAATTACGCAAATTAAAAGTTAGAGCAAAAAGAGGTGGAGTACATAATGTTGATTTAAAAGCAATAGAATCAACAAAACCTATTAAAAAATTACATGATAAAGCTGATAGAGTTTTAATTGATGCTCCATGTAGTGGGCTAGGTGTTTTAAGAAGAAACCCAGATTCTAAATGGAAATTACAACCTGAATTTTTAGACAATATTAGAAAAACACAGCAAGAAATTTTATGCAGTTATTCTAAAATGGTAAAACCTGGAGGAAAGTTAGTTTACGCTACTTGTTCTGTATTACCATCTGAAAATCAAGATCAAGTAAAGCAGTTCTTAGCTACTAATGAAGAGTTTACGTTTGTTTCTGACAAAAAAATATTATCTTCGCAAAGTGGTTATGACGGTTTTTACATGGCTTTATTAGAACGCAAAAAATAAATATTACCAAAGGAGTTTAGTGGTTTTTACTTCTTTAAAAAAATACTTAATATGAAAAAAATTACTTTATTACTATCTTTATTAGTCACCATTATTAGTACAGCTCAAATTCCTGCAGGTTATTATGATAATGCTACAGGTACTGGATATACGCTTAAATCAAACTTAAAAACGATTATTACCAATGGACACAGTGACCAAGGTTACAATGCTCTAGATGGCGAGTATTCGAATTCTGATGCTGATAATTATTACGATGCAGGTGGTTCAAATACAGTTTTGGATATGTATTCAGAAAACCCTACTGGTAACGACCCATATAATTATGCTTTTATAACAAATGAATGCGGAAACTACAATAGTGAAGCAGATTGCTATAATAAAGAACATATATTTCCTCAAGGTTTTTTCAATAGTCAATATCCCATGAGATCTGATATACACCATGTTCCACCAACAGATGGTAGAGTTAACGGTTTTAGAAGCAACTATATGTTTGGTGTTGTAGGAACGAACTTAGTTTCCCAAAGTGGTATTTCAAATCCAACAATGAACGGATCAAAATTAGGGAATTGTGTTTATCCAGGCTATACAGGAACTGTTTTTGAGCCAATAGATGAATTTAAAGGAGATATCGCTAGAATGCTTTTGTATTTTGCTGTACGATATGAAGATAACTGGAATGACGGCGGATGGGATTCTCATTCAGTTGCAAACAACCCCCTAAACGGAACAAGTGCTCAATTTTACGAAACGTGGTACATTAATCTGCTGTATGACTGGCATACAAATGACCCGGTTAACCAAAGAGAAATTGACAGAAATAACGCTTCTTACACCTACCAAGGAAACAGAAACCCTTTTATAGATCATCCTGAATGGGTTGCTAGTATTTGGAACAGTATACTTGCTGTGAATGACTATACTGCTAATGACTTCAGCATGCATCCAAATCCAGCGCATTCTAATATGGTTTATATCAATCAAGGAAACAATACTATTAAACATTTAGAATTATATTCTATTAGCGGTAAATTAATTTTATCTAAAAAAATCAATACTCAGCATTCAGTAATCACATTAGACAAACTTGATACTGTTGCTACAGGAATGTATTTATTGAAAATACACACTGATAAAAATAGTGTTGTCAAAAAATTAGTGATTAACTAAAATTACCTTAGTTAACTGATAATTAAAAAGGGTTCGCATTTGCGAACCCTTTTTAATTATCAGTTATTATACTTTCTACATTATAATATCATTTTTCCATTCATAAGGCTCAGGTATATCAGTATCATCAATTAATTGTCTAATATCGATTTCTATTCCTCTACTCATATCAGTAATAGGCACATCGTTCGGACCACCTTCAAACGGATTTTCTGAATTCTCCCCTATCTTTTCCATAGTATGAAAAACCCATGAAATCAAAGTACTAAAAAGTATTGAAAACCATACAAACTTTGTTCCAATAAACACCTGTATTTGATGTAAAAAACTGGTGTGTGATTGATGGTTCGCTAAATCTACTAAAATATGATCACCAATTTTTTCAAACTCTTCCATTATTCCAAAAGGGAGAAGTAAAATAAAAATCCAAACAAATAAGTAGTTTAATGTAGCAAATTGTCGTGGGTAAGGAAAATTTTTAATTCGTTCACTTTTACCTTGAAGTGCATAAAATTCTTTTAACATATTCATCAACTCCATGTGTCTAAAATCTTCTATTGCTCCTTCTTCTTTTAATTCTCTCAAGCGCCTTGATTGAATCCCTAACAATTGTGAAGCTTGATTCCCTTTAGCAAATACTTCATTAAATTCTTTCTCGGATATATACGATTTAATAATATCTTCAATGGGATAAGTATCTTCACAAACTATAAACTGGCTTTCTCTAAATTTCATGTTAGCCCTGTCTTTTTTCAAATGCATTTCCCAAGGTTTATCTTTACGCAATTGATAACGTAGCGCAGTTAGCCATGCTATATGCCTATGTACTAACTCTCTTTTAACCTTATATAATTCTTGCTTACTTAACTCTGATTTTATATGCTCATTAGTAATAAAGTCCTTTAACATAATAGTCCAAGTACGGGACGCATTTACAATACCACCCCATATTTTTCTAGCTTCCCATAGTCGATCATAAGATGCATTATTTTTGAAACCAATAACAAAAGCTGTAGCTGTTCCTAAAACCCCTAATGGCAACCACGGCACATGCAACCACTTCCATCCTACAATATCAAATAAAAAAACAGGAATTGACGACAAGAAAAAAAACAATAATAAATCTCTTATCGTCCATTTTAAAATCCCTTTAATTGGAAAAATTCTTTTTGTATACATATATCAATTTAGACTTCCGAATTTATAAAAAAGAATTGTAATTTCAAATTAACACTCGACAAAGAAAATAGTTAACAATAATATTTACTACTGTTAATCAAAAACATAGAAAAAAGACCTTGTGAAAACTAAAAATCCCCTAGAACTAAAGCTCTAGGGGATTTAAAAACAACCATTGAATAACCTTTACGGCTATTTAGTAATCGTTCATTATTTTAAAAAATTAGAATTTTATTTTTAATAAAAATTCTGGTCCTCCACTTGTTTGGTCTTTAATATCTGAAGTTGCAAAATCATATGCAAAACCTAAATCTAACATTTCTGCCAATTCAAATGAAGCCATTACTGA
>Ga0209396_1001813_pt1 | contig 23063 bp, 20 predicted proteins | sample GOMGulsemesocosm_6_FD_184638 | JGI IMG/M metagenome (GOLD analysis project Ga0209396, IMG submission 184638) | Methane-oxidizing microbial communities from mesocosms in the Gulf of Mexico - GOM8C Gulf of Mexico (SPAdes) (version 2) | ecosystem: Environmental > Aquatic > Marine > Cold seeps... | reverse complement strand
CAACTCGATTTAAAGACGTTTAAAAAGTAACCGATGAATCATCTAAGTGCTTTCTAATTGCCTTACTGAGCGGCTGTTGCCGTGTCAGTGAGGTCGCATTATAGGGATCTTTGATTGTTTGGCAAGAGCTTTCAGTTGAAAAGCCTCTTTTTCATTTACCGAAGTAAAAATAGCGTTTAAATTAATCAATTACTTTATTATTCGTTCAATCACACCTTAATAAGTGCTTTCCTAGTTATATATAAGAACCATAACAATCCATCTAAACTTAATTTAACAACGGGGAAATCGTTTCGTTAATATAGATCACTACCTAGTTTTAATTCACTGGTTACTTTAGCTGTAATACGACCTTTTTTCTGCGTAAATATAATCTATTATTTAATTTACGTTTATACGTGACCTAGCTCTTAGCTTTAGGTAACATGCGCCCTTTTTACGACTTTGGAGTTGAATACTAGATGCCCTTCCAACTTGGTCAGCGCTGGATTAGCGATACAGAATCAGAATTAGGTTTAGGAACAATTGTAGCGATAGAAGGCAGAATGCTAACATTGCTATTTCCAGCCAGTGGCGAAAACCGCTTATACGCACGTCACGACGCACCTATTACTCGTGTAATGTTTAACATTGGCGACCAAGTCCTTGCGCATGATGACTGGAGCTTGACGGTAAGTGAAGTAACAGAAGCCTCTGGTATTCTTACTTATATAGGTACACATGACGAAACTGGTGAAGAAGTTACATTACGTGAAACCTTCTTAAACAACTTCATTAAATTTAATAAGCCCCAAGATCGCTTATTCGCAGGTCAAATTGATCGCATGGATCGCTTTGTTCTGCGTCATCAAACTCTACAGCACCAGTTGCAACAACAGCAGTCCCCACTCAATGGCTTGCAAGGCCCACGCGTTAGCTTGATTCCGCACCAATTACATATCGCCAGTGAAGTCGGTCTTCGTCATGCTCCTCGCGTACTACTTGCTGATGAAGTTGGTCTAGGTAAAACCATCGAAGCGGGTTTGATCATCCACCAGCAGCTTAATTCCGGTTTAGCAAAACGTGTACTCATCCTGGTGCCTGAAACACTGCAGCATCAGTGGTTAGTTGAAATGATGCGCCGCTTTAATTTGTTCTTTAGCGTATTCGATGAAGAGCGTTGTATTGAAGCACTGGCTGACTCAGACAATCCGTTTGAAACCGAGCAACTGATTTTATGCAGCTTAGATTTCTTACGCAGTAAGAAACGTCGCTTCGAGCAAGCTGTTGCGGCTGATTGGGATTTATTAGTCGTTGATGAAGCACATCACTTAAAATGGAGTGAGGCAGAGCCAAGTCGTGAATATCAAGTTGTAGAATCATTATCTAAAAAATCACCAGGTGTATTGCTATTAACGGCAACGCCAGATCAACTAGGTCATGAAAGTCATTTCGCGCGTTTACGTCTATTAGATCCAAGTCGTTTCTATGACTATCCAGCCTTCGTTAAAGAAGAACAAAGCTACACGGTGATCGCCGAAGCTGCACAAGAGTTACTAGATGCGCCGTTATTATCAGATAAAGCAGCAAAGACTCTTACCAAGCTATTAAGTGAAACTGATATTTCAGCACAAATAACTCAGATCCAAGCTGAACCTGACAGTGAAACAACAGGGCAAGCTAAACAATCAATTATTAGCCAGTTGTTAGATCGCCACGGTACGGGCAGGTTATTATTTCGTAATACGCGCGCTGCAATCAAAGGCTTCCCGAATCGTCATTACCAGCCAATCGGATTAGCACTGCCAGAGCAATATCAAACATCACTTAAAGTTGCAGCGATGATGAATGCAACGGCAACCAATGAACAAGCCGCTCGCCGTGGTTTATATCCTGAAGAAATATTCTTAGAGTTTGAAGGCAAAGACGCATCTTGGTGTAGTTTTGACCCTCGTGTTGAATGGTTACAAGATTTCTTATTAGCAAATAAGAATGACAAAGTATTAGTAATTGCCGCAAATGCTGAAACTGCACTGTCGATTGAAGAATCATTACGTACTAATGAAGGTATTCGTGGAACGGTATTCCATGAAGGCATGTCAATCATAGAGCGCGATAAGGCAGGTGCTTACTTCGCTCAAGAAGATGCCGGTGCGCAAGTGTTATTATGCTCAGAAATTGGTTCTGAAGGGCGTAACTTCCAGTTTGCTCAGCACTTGGTATTATTTGATTTACCGTTGAATCCCGATTTACTTGAACAACGTATTGGTCGTTTAGATCGCATTGGTCAACAAAATGATATCCAAATTCATGTGCCTTACTTTGTCGACACAGCCCAAGACGTATTACAAAACTGGTATCAACACGGCTTGGATGCGTTCCAACATACATGCCCTATCGGTGGCGATATTTTTGCTAATGTAAAAACTGAGTTATTAACTCAACTAGCAGCTAAAACGATTGATCAAATCGCGGTTGCGAGTTTGGTTACTGAAACGCGCGAACGGTACGAAGCGCTAAAATCGAAAATGGAACAAGGTCGAGACCGTTTACTTGAGCTTAACTCTAACGGCTTAGGTAAATCAGATAACATAATAGCTCAACTTGAAGAAAATGATGATAGCCCAACATTACCTATCTTTGCGATCCGCTTATTTGATGTGATTGGTATCAACCAAGAAGATCGTGGCGAAAACATGATCGTGCTGAAACCAACCGACCAAATGTTAGTACCAAGTCTACCGTTACTTTCTGAAGACGGTATTACCGTTACTTTTGATCGAGCAACAGCATTGTCTCGTGACGACGCGCACTTTTTAACGTGGGAACATCCGTTAATTCGTGCATGTATCGACTTAATTACGACAACAGAAACGGGTTCGACCGCAGTTTCATTATTGAAAAATCCAGCTTTGCCAGCCGGGACTATCTTATTAGAGCTGTTATATATCGTTGAAACATCGGCGCCTTCTTATTGCCAGATCAATCGTTTTTTACCGGCTACACCGATCCGTCTATTGCTTGATAAAAACAGCACTAACCTTGCTGAAAAAGTTGATTTTGACAGCTTCAATCGTCAATTAAATGCCATCAATCGCCACGTAGCCAGTAAATTAGTATCGGCTTCACAAACGATTATTCATGATTTAATTCATAAATCGACAGATATAGCTCAAGATCAGAAGCAAGTGATCACTGACGCTGCGATGACAGCAATGAAAACAAACTTGGATGGTGAATTTTCTCGCTTGCAAGCATTGCAAAAAATAAATCCAAACATCCGCGATGAAGAACTGAGTTTCATTACCCGTCAAAGTGAAGAATTAGCCAATCACATCAATAATGCTCAGCTCAAACTCGATGCTGTACGCTTTATTGTGGTGACACCAAAATAAGCTAAATAGAACGGCTGATATTACTTAGCGTCAGTCGTTCTTTTTATCACTTCCCTTTGCTCAGGTTTATCGTTTTTATGCCCAACTTTGTTTATGCTCCACCGCTATCTCCTTGGTTAGATATCATCTATCAAGATGAAGCTATTATTGTTTTGAATAAACCCAATGGATTATTAAGCGTTCCAGGTCGCTTACCAGAACATAACGACAGTATCGCCAGCAGAGTATGTCAGCAATATCCTGAGGCTAATATTGTTCATCGCTTAGATATGGCGACATCGGGCATTTTATTGATGGCATTAACCAAGCAAGCGCAAAGCCATATCAGTCGACAGTTTCAACAGCGTACGACGAATAAACACTACCTTGCTCGATTAGAAGGCATTCCAACAGGTGACCGTGGTAGTGTCGATTTACCCATGCGTTGTGATTGGCCAAATCGTCCACGACAAATTATAGATTTTGAACTAGGTAAATCAGCATTGACACATTGGCAGATAATAGCGAAGGATGAGGTCAATAATGTCGCAACAGTAAAACTCAAGCCAGTGACTGGTCGTACTCATCAATTACGTTTACACATGCAAGCACTTGGCACCGCTATCCTTGGGGATGAATTTTATGCATCATCAGTTGGAGTTAAAGCGACGTCGCATTTACAACTGCATGCGGCTATGTTAGAAATTACTCATCCGCTCACGAATGAAGTAATCAAGTTCACAGCACCTTCTCCATTTTAATAATGTAAACAGCAGCATGGGATTAAACATGGAAAAGCGAGTTGTATTGAATATGAAAAATCCTTTGGTATCCCTTCTGGTATTAATAACATGCCTTATTATGCCTGTTTACGCAGCCGATGAAGAAAACGAAAGTAATACCTCTGAACCAGCTAAAACCGAGCGACCAAAAATTAACTTTCCAATATCACAACAGCGACTGTTTGATCAGGATTTAACTAAATATACTCAAGCAGGTGAAGTTGCTTGGTTAGGGGATAAAGATAATCGTTTTCTAACCTTGTGGAGTGAGCAAACGACGGCCAAACCAAAAGGCACCAGTTGGATATTTGCAGATACAGACACTTCCGCAAACAATCCTCACTTAATACAAACTGTGCGTTTAAATTTGAACGACAAAGGTTTTAATACTTATTCAATTTCACCGCTTAGCAGCCAAATAAAACGCGAAGATATCGAAGCACAGTTACTCGTACAAATTCAAGTTTTAGAAACCAAGATAACTAATCAAATTGGTAAGCGATTACTCATATTACAAGGTGAGAATGCTACTTCAGTTATCAATGTATTGGCGAACAATAAAGAAATAAAAACCGATGCAGTCGTGTTATTAGGCGCACACAATGCCAATCCCGCGATGATGGAGCAGTTAGCAAAAAACATAGCCGCCATCCAGATCCCAGTATTAGATCTCTACCAAACTAACGATGGCAGTAATGTGCAGTATTTCGTGAAAGAGAGACGAGTTGTAGCGAAGCGTAGTTTGAAACAAAATTATCGTCAGACTGAAATTATTGGTTTAGCATCTCAGCCGGCCACTCAACAAGCAACCAGCCAAACTATTTATGGCTGGTTGAAATCTCTAGGTTGGTATAATTAATATATACATATTAATTGATGTCGACTTTAACCTGAAATTAAAGCGCTAACTGCCAGCGTTGTAATGGCTTATCCGCTTTAATGCCACGACCCCAGCGATCGATACTATCAATCGTTAGAATACGCGAAGGATTAGGTACTAATGCTTTAAGCTGTTTACTGGCTCTTTTCGAGGTCAGTACCCATAAGCTATCGTCTTCAGTTAATCGCTCAACCAATTCCTGCTTATCTTCCGCCGTCCATTCCAATTCAGGTTTAGTTAAACGCTCAACCACAAACAACTGATTACCAGAGGCAAAGTCTTCTAGCTCTGTTGATAGCAACACCACAGAGTCAATCTCATTGTCAAGCAACACCGCTTGTTGTTGGTTAATCAAATGACGTACTGACATCATCAAAGCTTGTTGATTACTGGCAATGGTCGCCGCTTGCTGTGGCCATACTTGTTGTAAATCTTGACTCACAATCGCCGTCATACGGGTTAAGTTAGTCGGGTTTAACCAAGTGTATGGCGAGATAGTCCCGTCGTCTAAACGCAGCGCTGCTACGCCTTGTGCTCGTGGTGAAATGGCTTGCGATGCATCCACTTCAATCATACGAATGTTACCTTTACGCGCATGCACAAATAATGGATCTTGTGGCCAAACAGCACCTAAGGTAATCGCTACTTGCGCATCAATCGCCGCTTTTTCTGTTAACGTTGCGCCTTTCGAACTAAACCAGTTTGGCAAACGCGATATGCCGTAACGTTTTGGCGGTAAATACTGGGTGGTAATATCCGTGCCTTTAGTTAACTCCGTCGCTAACATATAAGTCACCGGCGTCGCGGTTAGAATGTCTGCTGCACTGACCTTTTGGCTAAAGCCCAGTGTTGCTGTCAGTAATAATACTGCCGCGCTAACGTTTAATAATGAAGAAGTCATAATCAGTTATCCTTTACGTACTATGCGGTAGCAGGTTGCCGTTAAGAAGAAGCTCGTCGATACAATAATTATCGCCGCGCCAGAAGGGATTGGCAGTTTTAATTCCATTGGTAAAATCGTACCAATCAAACAACTTATCGTTGCTAACAATGCCGACATCAGTACAAAGCTACCCATGTTTTTGGTTAATAGGCGTGCTGTTGCACCAGGGATCAATAACAAGGCCCCCACTAACACCGCACCGACAATTTTCACCGAGGCAATCGTCACTAGCGTGATCATCATGACAAATAAGTAGTCATAAAAATTGGTCGCATAACCCCGTACTTTAGCAATATCAGGGCTGATGCAGGTTAACAAAATACGGTTAAAGGTGGGTATCAATACCAGTAAAATAACCCCGCAAGTCACCGCTAAGATCAACAAGTCATAATCAGTGATCGTTAAGATCGAACCAAACAATACATTCTCTAACATGTGAATGTTAATCTTACGCGCCACGTACATCAGTAGCGCCGCTCCGACCGCTAAAGCAAAGGCAAGGAATACACCCACTAAAGTATCGTAAGGTACATTGGTACGGTTACGCACAAAATGCAGTAACAATGCGAAGATCATGCAGAAACTGAATAAACCAATAATTGGATTTTCAGCTGGTTCACCCAGTAATACACCCAAGGCAATACCCGTTAATGCTGCGTGACCAACCGCTTCAGAAAAGAACGCTAAACGTTTAGCAATCACCAAAGTACCAAGGCCACCCAATAGCGGACCAAGCAAGATGGCAGCGACAACCGCATTCACCATAAACGAATAAGAGAAACTCTCACTCAACCAACCTGCATCCACACCCAGTTGTGCCCAATGACGGATAGCATCCATTATTTAACTCCTTGGACTGAACTGATTTCAGCGGCATTACCACCAGTATAATGATTGAATAGACGCTCGATCTTATCTGCACGTAATACCTCGGACACAGGGCCTGAATCAACGAGCTGACGATTAACCACATGCACTTGACCATCTAAACGGCGTACTGCACTGACATCATGATGCACGGCTAATATAGTTTTATTCTCACGCACTAATTCATGAATTAACGACTCAAGGTAACGCACACCTTGTTCATCCATGCCCGTTGTTGGTTCATCGAGCACTAACAGATCGGGGTTATCTAATAACGACTGGGCGAATAATACCCGCTGCTGTTCACCACCGGATAACTGTCCCATACGGCGATCAGTACGGTTCGCCATGCCAACGCGATCTAATTGCGCTAACACATGATCTTGTTGTTTTTTACGCTTGCGCCAAAACAGCGGATTACGACTCTGATTTAACATAATAAAATCCATCACCGTAAACGGTAAGCTCGATTCAAATGTCGCCTTTTGTGGCACATAACCGATATTGCCTTTATGCTCAGGCCATTGAATATCAATATTGCCCGTGAAAGGTGTTAAGCCTAAAATAGAACGTAATAATGATGTTTTACCACCACCATTGGGTCCCATGATCACATGGCATTGACCCGCTTCTAAATAATGTGAAATGTCTTCTAAAATGACATTATCACCGTATTGCAAACCAACATTTTGTAAACGAATTGCAGGACCCACGATTAACTTCCTTGCTTGATATTGGTTGCGGTATTAGTCGTCGTTGCTGTATCAGCCAATGAACGTTTCGCTGCAAACTTCATTGCTTCAACTAAGGTCCCTAGATTACTTTTCATTTCAACGGCTACTTTGTGCTCTTCATACGCGCCATGGGTCATGTGCGAGAAACGATAAAGTTGCACACCCGTCGCTGCTTCAATCGTTTCCACATAACGGCTTGGCATATTTAATTCGTAAAACAACACATCAATCTTCGACGCGCGGATCTTCTCGATAGTTTCTTGTAACTGGCTCGCACTTGGCTCAACACCGTGTGCAGGTTCAATGACCGCCGCCACATCCACACCAAACTCTTGCAAGATATAACCGTAGGCATTATGTGTGGTCGCCACTAGCATGCCCGAAGTATCTAGCTCGCCTAGTGTTAACATCGCTTGGCGTTTCATTTTGCGGAATTTAGTCGCATATTGACGCGCATTTTTACGGTAACTACGGGCGTTATCAGGATCAATCTTAGATAACTCAGTGGCGATGGTATAAACCTTTTGAATCGTCGTTGATAGACCGACAAAGGTATGCGGGTTTACTGCGCCTTCACCCACAGATTGACCAATCGCAGGTAATAGTGGCACATCTTTATTGGCTTTAATCACAATCAAATCATCACGCTGTGCTGCTTTAATGATTTTTAAAGCAAAGTCATCATGACCAATACCGTTAACCACAATCACGTCCATCTGTTTAAGACGGCGTAAATCATTGGGTTGCGGTTGGTAGTTATGCGGATTAAAACCTTCATCAACCAGTGGCAGTACATTGGCTTTATCACCCACAACCGCTTTCACATAGCTATAATAAGGTTGTAGAGTGATACCAATAGTGATTTTTTCAGCGGCTTGAACAGCGCCGCTCATTAGTAACACTGCGCTTGTAGTCACTGCGACGATTAGATTTTTTAGTCTGCTATTTATGTGATTATTTATGCTCTTTTTCATTACATTTTTTTTAGTTATTGGATTTTTCACTTTTGTACTTAACATGGCAATGTTCCATTATTATCTGGCGTGACACTTTAGTGACTGTCTTTATCGGCATGCTCATCATTCGCATCACCCGTAAATACAACTTGCTTCCAGCCTGCACTGATAAGCTCGGCAGCATTAAATTTGTTTATAACCAGTGGTGCAGGGTTAGGCATATCTAATGCTAACCACACCTCCGGTCGTGCAGCCTGGCTATTTAATAACACCGCGACACTGCCTGTTGTCAGCGCCGGAATACCTTGATACAAACCAGACGCAACTTTACGCCACGCATGTTTACCTTTACGCTCCCAGCTTTTATCGGCGATAAATGGCGCTACCCACAACTCATCTAATTCAGCCATATCAGGCCAAGTATCTCTACTTTCTAGCTCAGGGCTGTCTAGCTCAAGGGTGTCTTGATGGATATTACGGATCTCTTCATGGGCTAAGCGCAGTTCAGCGATCATCGCCAGTTCCACACTGGGTAGATCTTTAATCGATATTTGATGACTCGCAAGCTGCTTTTTACTCGATGCAGCTTGATGATAAGGTAATAACAGTGCAGCAATGGCAAGAATACCGATGATGATTAAAGCTACCCATTTACCTTCACGACCACCATCATCAGCACGAACTGATTGACTGATCATTTTTCGCTAATCTCTACAACATCAACTTCAACGGGATTTTCATGTCCAGAATCAAATACCAAATAGAAATCAATATTTGGTTTATCAAATTCAGCAATTGAACGCTTATCCGTCACCGCTTTTGCAATCAAGTTATCTTCGTAGTCATACATGTTTACAGCGTAATCCACTGCCGTACTGGCATCACTGTAACCCGCTTCGCAAGCGACCTTGTCAGACTCGAACCAACATTTCATTAGTGGAAAATGGGCTCTTGCAGTAGCAGAAAATAAACCCGTGATTAATGAAAGCGCTAGCAGCGTCGGTTTGATTGCCATTTTTGTCATAAAACCTCAATACAAAATAGACTCATACAAAATAGATAAGTCGATAAATAAATAGAGCGAAAAAGCCTGTAATCAGATCAGGTCTCATTACAGACTAGTAAGATAGGAATTAACAATAGTCAGAACTACTGCAACAACGCTTCAAACGTGAAGTGCACGTTCACACTTGCTTTGTCAGCCATAGGATCATTTTTCAATTCACCTTTATAATTAGCTTTCATCAAATAACGACCTGCAACGTTCGGTGTGAAAGTTACTTTGCCGTCTTTGTCACTCACTACGTCAATTTGCTCTTGGTGATTACGGTATAACGTACCTTCACGGGTAATGTCTGCAGTAACACCTGCTCGCGGTTTGCCATTAAAGAAGAACTGGAAGCTCACTTCTTCGCCTTCAACAATGTCTGACGGGTGAGTCAGTGGACGCATTTCCAGGTATTTCCCTTCGATTTCTAATGCTTTTTCTGTTGGCATACCAACCGTTACATAGCTTTCGGCACGGGTATAGCTTAACTCTGTACTAACATCACGCGCTGTATCAGGTAGCAAATTAGCACGCTCTACTTTGTTCGATTTTAGCCATTTAACCGTATCGCGACGACCGGCTTTATAAGCGGTATAGTAAGACGGTACGTTATTGATTGCTACTTTATGCGTACCTTCTTCTTCAAAGTAGAAGTCAAAGATAGAACGTCGTTTACCGCGGATCACAAAGTTAGGGCGCTCTTTACGACCGTCAGGCATGATCACTTGTGCAAATTCACTGCCCGCAGGTTTATCAAATACAAAAGTACCGTGTGATGCTGTGACGTCAAACGTTAACCAATCACCACCTTCTTTTGATACAGTAAAGTGCGATGGTAATACCCAACGCGGATGGGCGTTAGCCGCTGTTGTCACAGCAAGTCCTGCGATAACCGTGCAAGCTAAACCGAATACCTTTAAACTCTTTATTTTTAAATTGTTTTTTATACCATTGTGTACTGTCAACATTATCTTTCTCGCTATATTATTTAAGTAGGTAATTAATACGGATATCGCCGGTTTCTTCGGTCGGAGCAATGGCGTGACTAAATGGCTTATCAGCTAAGGTCATTTTTTGGCGAATGACATTACGACCGCCATGTTCACGTACTACTTCAACATAAAATGTATACTTGCCTGCTTCTACGCGGTTGCCATCATTATCTAAACCATCCCAGGTGAAACGGTAATCACCGGCTGGACGAGTTGCAGATGTAACGCCGTCAACCAATGCTCGGTCATAGCGACCAACTTTGCGCCACCAGCTACGTAAATCTTTTAACCATTCATCTTTACCCACCCACAACTCAACGGTACGCACTGATTTACGCTTTGAGTTTTCGATCCATATCGCCACATAAGGGCGCGCATACATAGTGGTATCAATCTTAGGCAGACTAAATTCAACATAGAGTGTGGCAGTGGCCGGAATTGGCGCAGCCGAGGCAAAATAAGCCGGTAATAACAGACAACTTAATAGTGCAACGCACTGACTAAGACGCTTAAATAACAAAGTCATACAAGATCCTTAAGGAACGGCTACGACAAAAATAGCCAAAGTAACGAGGGAACCAAACAAGGTCCATTTTAATGAGGTTGCGAAGGTTTTCTTTTTCGGCACTAATAAGCACACGCCAGTTAATACAAAAAACACCATCAACAGCGCGGTAATATCAATAAACAATCTCCATACATCACCGCTATTACGGCCTTTATGCAAATCGTTTAATACCGCGATAACGCCGTAATGGGTCTTTTCAATCACTGCTTCAGTGGTGGTCATATCAATAAATACCGCGACGTTATAACCAGGGCCTTTGTAATCCATGGCGATCTCGCCTTCGATTAATTCACCATCTTCAATGTCAGTAAAAATATCTAATGCCGAAGGTTGACCAGAAAGGTTAGCGTGCTCGGTAAGGTAATCAACGATAGCAGATTTATTGACTGCAACAACGCCATTAGCATCGCTGAATAAGGTGTGCGGTAAACTCAGAATAGTTTCCTCAATATCAGCTTGGCTAGCAACAAACAGGCTTGGGCGATTCAGGGTGATCCCCGTGATAGAGAAAAACAATACCACCAGCAATAACGCCATCGAAATATAGATATGCAGGCGGCGAGCCCATACTTGCACTTGCTTGTTTTTTAGAAAGGTTTTGTTTTTTAAACCAAATATTTGTGTAGGCTGACGGAGAGAAGGCATGATCGTAATAACACTGCTTGGCTTATAAAACTAAAGTGAACGCAATATAATTGATAATCATTCTCACTGATATCTAGTTTACATTATTTACGTATCCCTTATTATTTCAATCCTATTTTTACTGGATAAGTTGACATCGCAGATACAAAAAGAGCCAATATCTAGTTCAGATATTGGTTCTTTACATAGTTATAATTAACGATTAACGATTAACGATTAACTATTTCTATTAAAAACGGTAGGCAACAGAGGCTTTAACATTACGACCAGCTTCATAACTGGTGTACTTGTTGTTACCCCAAGACACACCAAAACCAGTATGCTCGGCATATTGCTTATCGAATAAGTTATCGATACCAAGATTCAAGGTTAGGTTCTTCACTGCGTTCGGATTATAAGCAACCCAAGCATTATGCGTACCAAAACCAGAACGTTCTACATCACCGTCAGTTTTGTCTTCACTTTTATGTGAATTTCCCGGTACAAAGCGAGCATCCCAACCTAATACCACTGCATCATTCGCTTGATACTTCAAACCTGCTTTGAAGTTATGAATGCCTGTTTTATCCATATCATTCACAGCACCATCTTTCAAATTAGTTTGTTCGCCATCTGAATATGAGTGGTTGGCATAAAAATCCAATCCAGCAAGTGAATAAGTCAATACGGTTTCAACACCCCAAACTTCAACATCATAATCACCATCAAGTTTGGTATTTTTAGTCGGATGCATTTGGTTGTCTAAATTATACTGAAAAGCAGTAAAACCTAACATTGCACTGTCTACAGCAAGTACATTTGATAGATCATATTCGAAACCCGCTTCGTAGTTATTACCTGTCATTGCTTTGGTATCAGCTTGATCTTGGCCCGTTGTTGGATTGAGCATCAAGGTTTCAGGCAGTGCTGCACCTTTGAATAGTCGACCATAGCCAATGCGTAGCATCAGATCATCTGTCGCTTGATATTCACCGCTAAATTTAGGAGATAATTGATCAAAGCTACCCGAGTAAACGCCGCCTAGTTTATGGGTGTCATAACGTAAACCCGTCGTTAAACGAAAATCATTAATTTCAAACATATCTTGAAGATACAGACCATAAGCAGTAATTGTACCGCCATCAACATCGTATACTCTAGATGTGCCATCTTTAGGGCCGCCGCTATATTTCCCATCCGCAGCATCAATCCATTGCTCAGCCTTATAACCTTCCAGACCATAAGTTAACTCATGCTCACCAACCCAAGATATGTTACGCATATCACCACCTATCGTGGTGACATTGTATTCACGATCGGCAATAGCTAACTCACCCTCTTTATCAAAGTTCCACTTCCCACTGACTTTCGTCCAGTTACCGTAATCTTCGGTTAACGCATCGCGTTTCATGTACTGGCGGTTGTAATACAGATCTGTTTTTAAATTAACCAGCGCACTATCAGGGTTATATGCATGTTGCAGTGATACCGTGTCACGATTAATTGAGCTATAATCTTTTCCATCGACATGCTTTCCTGGTTTTTCACCAGATATTTGACGCTTACCACCGTCACTATAATGATTCATGGTTAGTTTAAATGTATTTTCATCATTCGGTATGAAGACAACCTTCGCCATACCCGATTTTAATGATCCTTGCTTAGAAGCAACATCCGGTTTATTAGGTATATGTAAATCGCCATCTTCCGAATAATTAGCAATCCCCATAAACTGCAGTTTATCGTTTAACTTTGTATAAACAGCAACTTCTCCGCCTTTACGTTCATAAGCACTTTGATAACTGGTTTTTACTCTTGCGCCAAACTTTTCACCTTCTACAAGCAGGTCTTCAGGATCTTTTGTCTCATAACGGAATGAGCCATTGATCGCGCCCATGCCACTCAGCACGGAAGTACCACCAAGTTCAATATCTGCAACTTTCAGTAGGGCTGGATCGATGTTTTGGTCTCCAGTATGGTGGAATAGCTGACCTTCTTGACGAGCGCCATCAATACTAACTACCGCGAATTTATCCTCCATACCACGGATAAATACTTTACGTGAATAACGTGCATTCCCGTCGACAGTGACACCTGGCATAGTATTTAAGACATCTTTCATATCAGATGCTTGTTTTTGCTCGAGGGTTTCAGAGTTAATTTGCGTTTGAACCAGCTTATTTAATGCGCTAGCTGTAACAACGGTGACACCGTCATCAGCAAGCGCTGAAAATGAAAGGGAGGCTGAAAAAGAAAGTGCAATGGCTGTTGATAATTTAGTTAGCTTCATATTTTTTATATTTTCTAGGCTATGGGGAAATGAATGAGCCAAGAATACACAAATCGCAAATACGAATCATTGTTAATTACAATATTTACATTTAGATGAACAGAACCTGAATAAAAATTTAATATCAAATAAATTATTCTATGTCGAGTAAATAGGAAAAAGTAACCGAATAGTTAATCCTCCCTGACTATTAACTTCTGCAATAACATCCCCTTGCATGATGTTCATGGCTTCTTTAACGATAGAAAGACCGATGCCGTAACCTGTCGCACTCTTTTCTCTGGCTGGGTTTAAACGTACGAACGGATCAAAGATACGAGTGAGTTCTAACACCGGAATACCAACGCCATTATCAGCGATAATAATCTCCACATTCGTTTCAACGACCTTTACTTCCAAGGTTATAGCCGCTTTTTCACCTGCATATTTTATCGCATTTTCAAGTATGTTTTTAACGGATCGCAAACATAGCCTGCTATCCGCTAATACCATAGGTAACGCCTCTGTAACCTTAATCTCTAAGCTTTGCTTAGGTTTTACTGTCGCCTCATGTTGCATTACTTGCATTTGACACAATGAATCCAATTGTGTTGGCACTAGTTTCGTATTCAGGTGGGCGTTTTCAAGGCGACTAAATTCAAGAATTTCACTCACCAAGTTATTCATTTCGAGCGATTCTTTATCAAGTTTATCAACGAGCTCTAAGACATCTTCAGGACAACGCTTTCTTAGCAAATATAAGATCAGATTATGCCGTGCTAATGGTGTTCTTAATTCATGAGATACATCGGTAATTAGCTGTTTTTGTTTGTTAATCAAGCCATGAATGTTTTCAGCCATATGATCAAAATCCTGCGCTAACTGATTAAACTCAGTGACACTTTTGCCAATCTTAGAAGCAACTCGGGTATTAAAATCACCTTCGGCTAGCGCCCTACTGGCAATTTGTAGACGTTGTAAAGGTCGCTGTAAATTACGTGCTAACAGAAAGGAAAAAATCAGTAATAAAATACTGGTAATGAGAAACTTAATGGCCGCAAAATAATAATTAAAGTAGTTCGCTGGATGCTGTTTATCAGGAAACTGGACAATGAGTTGCAAATCATTATGTAGTGGTAAAGAGATAAGAGGCCGATTAACTTGATTATCCAAGATCGTATCCAAAGGACGTAAATATTGCAGCTTGAACTTATTATGTGGATGCATTGCTCGACCACTGACAGGTTCGAGATCTTTATCAACAATATGCAAAGTGCTGGTTTGTTTCTTTTCCCACTCACGTAATAGTTTCTTATCTAAATTACCTTCTGCATCAGTTAAGTCCAATAATGCATTCGCTTCATCAGCATAATGATGCATTTCTGTTTTTACATTTTCAGGTACGCGAAGCAATAATTTTATGAGAGTGACTTCAGCAATGCTTTGCAGAATGAATATGAGAATAATAGTGGCAGCAAAATAACTGAATAACCGCCAAGTAAGACTATGCCTGTCTCCGAGAAAGAATAACTTCTTGCAACGTAATAGCTTACGTACAAATGAATGACGCCCAAGTGAAGGCTTATTTGATGAATCACTTTGCGCTATCATCAATTCAACCTAGCTGTGCACAAAAGCTATAGCCCTTGCCATGCACAGTTCTAATCAGCAGTTTGGATAGGCCTGACTTGACCATTTTTCGACGGATATTACTGATGTGCATATCTAAGTTTCGATCAAAAGCACACAGATCTTTTTTGAGTACTTGCTTTTGCAATTCAGCTTTAGTGATAACCATATCTTGGCGAGAGAATAGATAAGCAAGTAACTCAGCTTCTGTCGTCGTTAATAAAAGGTCGGCAATTTGCTGAGATAATTTACTTTGATGAGTAACGACTTTTCGACGCTTCTCTAAACTCACTCGGCGTAACATAGCATTTATTCGAGTGAGCAATTCAGGAACGTTATAAGGTTTGGCTATGTATTGATCGGCGCCTGATTGTAGGCAATCAAGCATGCTAGATTCATCAGCAAGTGCAGTTAACATTAAAATCGGTGTCGCAAAACGCTGGCAAACTTGCTTGGCAACTTCTAAGCCATTGAGATTAGGTAGCATGACATCAAGTAATACAAGATCAACTGTGTGGCCTTGCATATATGCTAATGCACTTTCACCACAATACTCACAATGAACTTGATGGCCATCATCCATCAAAACTTCAGCTAATAACTCACACAACTGAAGATCGTCATCAACTACTAATATAAAAGCCACAACAAAACCTTAAAATAGAAATAATTCGCATTTGCATTTTAAGGCTCTTCGTTGCAAATCTCAACACTAAAAATGCTCGTTAAGCGTTTTTACGTGATTCTTTGATTATGTCATATGCAGCTTGAATATCTTGGGCTTTCTCTTTGGCAAGAATCATCATCTCTTCAGGTAAGCCTTTAGAGACTAACTTATCCGGATGATGTTCATTCATTAACTTACGATATGCACGTTTAATGGTTTTCTCATTGTCTTCAGGAGTAACGCCCAGTTGTTGATAAGCATTCTTAACAGCATCAGCATGAGTAGCTCGACCACCTTGTTTATGTGAACGAATTTCAGCTTCCATACGATTAAGCAAGTTATCCATATCTTGGTTAGTCACCCCAAGGATGGCTCCGACGCGATGTAGGATATTGCGCTCGGCATCAGATAAGTCAAGATCAGCAAATGCCACTTGGATTTGCAGTTCCAAAAACATCTTTACTAGATCACGGCGGAACATGCTCACGCGACGAAATTCTTTAACCGTTTCTTCTAATGGAAAGTCTGCACTTTTACCGTAATCAAATGACTCAATTGCCATTTTCTTCGTGACATCGTTAAGACGCATCCGATTCATTAATTCTGATGCAATATCTATTTCAGCTTTGCTAACGTGGCCATCCGCTTTTGCCATATGGCCCATGACTGAAAAAGTAGTATGCAAAAATACCGTCTGACGCTTATGTGCCGGGTTTTTCACTTCAATGCCTAAATAAGGGCCAAAACTACGTTTGAGTAGTGAACCAGCCCATAACATAAATAGCGCACCGAAAAAGCCACCAAATTTAATACCAATCGCAAATAGGATAATGTAATACAACATATTCATAATTTTAGTTACCGAACAAGATCACTTGTTTTTATAATAATCTGGGAATAAGAGTATTATGGCTGTTTAAAATGTAACAAATCAATCAATCTCACAATATTTTTACTCGTTTAAGCTATAAAACAAGTCATTCATGGTCTAACTATGTATTATGCATTATTATCTCTAGCTATTTTTTAACGTGAATGAAATTAACGATGACAAAATTGGTTTCAAAAATGCGCACAATTTCTCTATTTACAACACTCTACGGTGTTGTGTTTTCTCTTAGTGCAGCCACAACAGTGATTAATGATGACGGCTCTCAAACCACCATTGATCCTGAAAATGAAAAATTCAAACAAGCACTCCTATTTAAGCAATGCTATCCCAACGTTCCACCATTAAAACCGACGCTAAAAAACGATGGCAAAGCAGAGCAAGTCAAACTAAGTTCAAAGCGCGCGACACTAACTCAAAACGACAGAGCGACATTTATCGGCGATGTTAGTTTTAAACAAGGTAATCGTGAGATGACGGCTGAAACAGCCACCTTGTTTCAACAAACCAGTATTCTTACCGCTGACGGTAATATCGTTTTAGCCGACACTGGCTCTACAATTTACGGCTCTTCTCTACGAGCTAATATAGATACCAAAGACGCTGAAATATTAGAAGTCGATTATCAGCTCAATGGTCAAGCTGCCAATGGTGAAGCACGAAAAATTTATATCACCAAGAGTGGTGATAATATTTTAATGCAACGCTCTACTTATACCGAGTGTCCGAAAGGCGATGAGAGTTGGGTATTACGAGCATCATCAATTGATATCGATAATGTAGATGAATCGGCAGAAGCTTATAACGCCGTTTTATATGTAAAAGATGTTCCTGTATTTTACTTACCTTATTTTACATATCCAACAACAGATAAACGCCGCTCAGGTCTATTATTTCCATCAATTGAAAGTAGTCTAGATAATGGCTTTACTTATTCTCAACCATTATATTTAAACCTTGCTCCTAACTATGATCTGACTCTAGTACCAACCTTTATGCAAGAACGTGGTTTGCAACTTACCAATAAATTTCGTTATTTGGTCGATGGGCAAAGTGGTAAACTAAACGTTGAGTACTTATCCAACGATAAAAAAACGGATAGCGACCGTAGCTTATACCACTGGAGCCACAAGGGTAATTTCAACGATAACCTTAGCTTTGAATCCGAATATACTAATGTAAGTGATAATGAATATTTCGATGACTTAAACGCATCAGCTGGCTCCCGTAGTGATGATACCCTGCTACAAACAGCATCATTTAACTACAATACTGAAAGTACCGCTTCAGAATTAGAAGTGCGTGATTTTCAAATTCTCAATGACTATTCAGCGACAACACCGCATAAAGTAATGCCTAAACTCGCATTTGATGCATATAGCTATTTTGAAGACAGTAATATTGAATTATCTGTATTCAATGAAATTACTAATTTCAGTCATAGTAATACCAACATGTATAGTGCGGTGAGAACCCATATTGAACCAGTCTTAACCTTGCCTTATCGTCGTCCGCAAGGTTTTGCTGTTGCTGAATTTAAGTTACCAATGACTCACTATAGTCAATCATTCAATCAAGCGGATAATGGCGTTGTTGCTTATGCAAATGGTTATAAAGGCAAATTAAAAGACAGTGTTACTCGTATTATTCCAACTGCACGCCTTGCTACAGGATTAAATTTTGAACGCGATACTAGCTGGTTTGGCAGTAACCTGACTCAAACTCTAGAGCCGCAACTGCAATATTTATATGTACCTTACGAAAACCAAAATGATATCGGTATTTACGACTCTTCAAATATCCAACAAGATTTCTTAAGTTTATATCGCGATCGTATTTACGGCAGTATTGATCGCATTGCAGATACCAATCAAGTCACACTTGGTCTCACGAGTCGCTTCTTTGATGAAATAGGTAGTGAGCGTTTACGTTTCGCGCTTGGTCATATTTATCATATCGAAGACACTAAAACGACCATTAACGATGACCCAAGCATTGAAAATGCCGATTCCAGTGACGCTATAGTATCGGAAGTCGATTTCTTAATAGGTCGTGGTTTCTCATTCAATAATAATGTTGAATTTGCAACTAATAACAATGAAATACAACGTGCTGACGCGGCTATGGAGTATCGCTTTCAATCAGGCCAAGAAGTGCAGTTGAATTATCGGTATGTAGCAAATACCCAATCGTTATTGCAAACATCAAATACTAATTTGAATAGCCGTATTAATCAGGTAGGTTCGAAATTCAAACTGCCAATTAATACGCAATGGGAAATGGGCGCGAGCTACTACTACGATATGGAAAACTCTGTGACTCAAGATGCGCTAGTTGGTATCAAGTATGAATCATGCTGCTGGACACTGCGTCTAGATTACAGTTATCGCTTGAAAAATTACGATATTCATACCGAAAAAACCACTTACGATAGCGGTCCAACGCTGATGTTTGAACTGAAAGGTTTGGGTGGCATTGGCGATGATATTAATAATATTGGTACTTCAAGCTTATTTAAATACGGTCAGCCATTCCAACTACGCGATGATTGACATAAGCCAATAACATCAACCTGAATACACAAAGAGCACTGTTATCTTTAACAATGTGCTCTTTATTCGTTTAAAGCCGCTCTGCGCATTAAATAATTTGATAATTTTACATCTTCTGCTGTCTCAGCTATAGATGATATTGAATAGGAATTCATAAAGTGATTAAACAACCATTTGCGGCAAATATTTCTAAGCTGTTAATCAGCTCTTTCGCCACAGCAGCTCTACTACTATCTAGCTACCAAGCTACGGCTCAACAGCAACAACTTGATAAAGTCATTGCTATCGTTAATAAAGAAGCTATTTTAACCAGTGACTTAAACATCCTGACTAAGAGCGTAACTGAACGTGCTGCAAAAGCAGGACAAACTCTACCGCCAAAGAAAGTACTGGAACAACAAGCTCTCGATAAACTGATCCTCGATAGTTTACAGTTGCAACTAGCGAAGAAAATGGGTATGCGCGTTAGTAATGCTCAATTAGAAGAAACGATTAAAAATATTGCTCAAAGCAATGGCCAAACAGTTGCTCAGTTACGTAATAATATTGTCGCAGATGGCAGTAGCTACAGTGATTACAAAAACGAAGTTCGAACGCAACTTTTAACAAATGAAGTTAAGCGTATGCAAATGCGTCGTCGTATTAATATCTCTGATCAAGATGTCGATAACCTGTTAGTTTTGATGCAAGAACAAGGTCAAAAGAATCTACAGTATCGTATCAACCACATCATGTTACGTGTACCAACCGACGCTGATAATGACACTATTTCAGCAACTCAAAGTAAAATTAAAAACATCAAATCGCAAATCATAAAAGGCGAAAAATTTGCAGATTTGGCACTTGCTGTATCAGCAGGACCAAAAGCTTTGAATGGTGGTGCTTGGAATTGGATGAACATCAATGAAATGCCAACGCTATTTTCAGATGCAGTTAAAAATAGCAAAAAAGGCGCTATTATTGGCCCATTACGTAGCTCGACTGGTTTGCACATAGTGCAAGTTGAAGACATCCGAGGTCAACAAACTGTATTAACTAAAGAGGTAAATGCTCGTCATATCCTCGTTAAACCATCTGTGATTTTAAGTGATAGCAAAGCTAAAGCTCTACTATCAAAATATCTAAAACAAATTCAATCAGGTGAAGCTAGTTTTGCTGAACTAGCTAAAGCTAACTCTGAAGATCCGGGCTCTGCGATTCGTGGCGGTGATTTAGGCTGGGCAGATCCGAGCATCTACGTACCTGCGTTTAAAGATGCTCTAGCGAATCTGAAAAAAGATCAGATCAGTCCACCGTTCCGTTCAACACACGGCTGGCACATAGTGCAACTCATTGAAAGACGTACACAAGACACGACAGATAAAGCTAATCGCCAAAAAGCATGGCAATTGCTGTATAATCGTCGCGCAACAGAAGAAAGCCAAGCTTGGTTAAACGAATTGAAGCAGGAAGCATATATTCGTATTCTTAAAAAATAACAGATTAAGTAGGTAAACAATTGACTCATCGTATTGCTATTACACCAGGTGAACCGGCAGGTATTGGTCCTGATTTGGTATTGGAATTAACCAAACAAGATTGGCCAGTCGAGTTGGTGCTTTGTGCCGACCCCGAATTAATTTTGTCTCGCGCAAAATTATTGGGGGAAACAGTTGAATTGATCGATTACGACCCAGCACAACCAGCACAACCACAACGCGCAGGAACACTGACCATTGCGCCTATGTCAATGGCAGCAGAAGCAATACCGGGTCAATTAAACGAGGCCAATGGCCGTTACGTTTTAGATACCTTACAATATGCTTGTGAAAAAAACATGACTGCAGAGTTCAGTGCGATTGTGACAGGTCCCGTGAATAAGGGCATCATCAATAAAGCCGGTGTTTCGTTTAGTGGTCACACCGAGTTTTTTGCTCAACAATCTGAAACTGCAGATGTAGTAATGTTGTTGGCAACAGCTGGATTACGAGTGGCTTTAGTGACCACTCACATTCCGTTGGCGTACGTTGCAAAAGCAATCACAGAAGAACGTTTAACGAATATAATCACCATTATCAATGCTGAAATGAAAACTAAATTTGGTATTGAAAAACCGAAAATATATGTATGTGGACTAAACCCACATGCTGGCGAAGATGGTCATTTAGGTCGAGAAGAGATTGAAATAATCTCTCCGACATTAATGAAACTTCGCGATGAGGGAATGGATTTAACAGGCCCCCTCCCTGCTGATACCTTGTTTCAACCTAAGTATCTCGACGATGCTGACGTTGTACTTGCTATGTATCATGACCAAGGATTACCGGTATTAAAATCGGTTGGTTTCGGCAACGCAGTGAATATTACACTGGGGTTACCTTTTATTCGTACATCTGTAGATCACGGCACAGCGATTGAACTCGCAGGAGCAGGCACTGCAGATGCTGGAAGTATGTTTACAGCTGTAAACCAAGCAATTGAAATGGTAGAGAAAAACGCATGAATGATAAGGTCCATTTAGGACATACCGCCAAGAAACGATTTGGTCAGAATTTTTTACATGACGAATATGTTATTGGTCAGATTGTAGCTGCAATTAACCCTCAAAATGGTGAAAACCTCATTGAGATTGGTCCTGGTCTCGCAGCACTAACTGAGCCAGTGGCCTCTTTTGTCGATAAAATGACAGTCGTAGAACTGGATAGAGATCTTGCTGAACGCTTAGCACATCATCCAGTGCTATCTAAAAAGTTAGAAATTAATCAAGCCGATGCAATGCGTTTTGATTTTCGCCAGCTGATTAAACCAAATGGTAAAATGCGTATTTTTGGTAACCTACCATACAATATTTCAACGCCATTGATGTTCCACTTGTTTGAATTTCATGATGAAATTCAAGACATGCACTTCATGTTACAAAAAGAAGTGGTGCAACGTTTAGCGGCAAATCACGGCAACAAGAGCTACGGTCGCCTAACGGTAATGACGCAGTATTTCTGTAACGTGACGCCAGTACTAGAAGTCGGCCCTGAAGCATTTAAACCAGCGCCAAAAGTTGACTCAGCTGTAGTGCGTTTGGAACCACATGCTGTGTTGCCACACCCAGCGAAGAACTTCAAGGTATTAAATCACGTTGTCACAAGTGCGTTTAACCAACGCCGTAAAACTATCCGAAATAGCTTGAAGAAAGTGATTTCAGTGGCAGACATTGAAGCACTCGGCATCAACGTATCATTACGCCCAGAAAATCTAACCTTAGAAAACTACGTAACAATTGCTAATTTTGTTACTGACAATCCGCTAAAAACTGATAGCGAATAAATCAATTGCT
>Ga0209396_1001806_pt1 | contig 23146 bp, 20 predicted proteins | sample GOMGulsemesocosm_6_FD_184638 | JGI IMG/M metagenome (GOLD analysis project Ga0209396, IMG submission 184638) | Methane-oxidizing microbial communities from mesocosms in the Gulf of Mexico - GOM8C Gulf of Mexico (SPAdes) (version 2) | ecosystem: Environmental > Aquatic > Marine > Cold seeps... | reverse complement strand
AGGTAACGAAGCTTTAAGCAATACAGTGACAAACAATGAAAACTCGACTAATGTTTTAAAAGTTAACAAAGCTCGCTTAAAGTGGGCATGTCGTCGCGGTATGCTTGAGTTAGATGTATTATTTATTCCTTTCGTTGATGAAGCATATGATGAGTTATCAACCAAAGACCAGTTTACTTTTGAACGTCTACTTACTTGTCAAGATCCTGAATTGTTTGCATGGTTTATGGGGCATGAAGTTTGTGAAGATAAAGAACTCAACGCAGTGGTCCAACTTATACTCAAACGCGTCAAAGTATAATGTTACTGTAAAAGCTTCTCGATATAAGTTAGCGCTTTATGGTTTTATAGCCGTAATAGCTAGCTTAGTTATTCTTATTTGTTTCACTTTTCAATATATTCTAACGCAGAGCCTTGCGGTAACTAGCATTATTTATCTGACGTTATTCGTAGCCATTAATAATAATAACCCTATTACCAACTCTTTCGTTTTAACTAATGCGGGAGAGATTTTTCTTAACAAAACCTCAAAAAGCTACCAACTCTTAGCAAGTAGTCGGCACAGTTTTATCGGTTGTTGGCTTATTATGATACCTAGCCAGATAACAAGCTCCCAACAAAACATGAGCAGTTCCCCCATCCCTAAACAGCTATTTTTATTTAGGGATAGTCTAACTAAGCAAGATTATTCCAGGATAGCGAGAATTTTAAGTGAATTAGAATAATAACTTTTAAATGGATTATTATTAATGTTATTAAGCAGGGGATAGTATGGTTGGCTCAACAGTTGTCAACAAATCAGGATAATCTAAAGTGTAATGCAAACCTCGACTTTCTTTTCGTTCCATAGCACATTTTATTATAAGCTCTGCTACTTGTACTAAGTTTCTTAACTCAAGTAAGTTGTTGCTAACTTTGAAGTTTTGATAATAATCTTCAATTTCCTGTTGCAGTAACTCTACCCGATGTAGTGCGCGTTCAAGCCGTTTTGTTGTGCGCACAATACCGACATAATCCCACATAAATAATCTAAGTTCGTGCCAGTTATGTTGGATCACAACTTCTTCATCGGAATCAGTTACTCGGCTTTCATCCCAAAGGGGGAGGGTTAGGTTACTATTATTTTGTACTAAGGTTTCGCTGATTTCTATCGCTGCAGCACGCGCAAAAACAAGACATTCGAGCAATGAGTTACTCGCTAATCGGTTTGCACCATGTAAGCCTGTATATGACATTTCGCCTATAGCATAAAGTTGGTTAATATCTGTTTTACCTTGTTTATTAACCATCACGCCACCACAGGTATAATGCGCAGCAGGCACGATAGGAATTGGCTGCTTAGTTATATCTATGCCTAACGACATTGTTTTTTCATAAATAGTGGGGAAATGTTGTTTGATGAAGTCACTGGGTTTATGACTAATATCTAGATACATACAGTCTGCACCTAAACGCTTCATTTCATAATCAATAGCACGGGCAACAATATCACGCGGAGCGAGCTCTGCGCGTTCATCAAAAGCGGGCATAAAACGGCTACCATCAGGGCGTCTTAACTTAGCGCCTTCGCCACGAAGCGCTTCGGTCAGTAAAAAAGTTCCAGCGGAAGGATGAAATAGGCAGGTAGGATGAAACTGATTAAATTCCATATTAGCAACACGACAACCAGCACGCCATGCCATCGCTATACCATCACCACTGGCGACATCAGGATTAGAAGTATATTGGTAAACTTTACTTGCACCGCCTGTAGCCAAAATAGTCTTTTGTGCGTATATACTCTCAACTTTCTCAGTATTTCTATTCCAAATATAGGCACCAATACATTTTTTACCTTGTTCGTCTGATGTGCCAGATTGGCAAATAAGGTCAATGGCATTAAAACGTTCAAATATTCGTATACGAGAATGTTGCTTTACTTGATCTGCTAGGGTAGTTTGAATCGCTTGCCCTGTTGCATCCGCAGAGTGCAATATGCGGCGATGACTATGACCACCTTCTCGGGTTAGGTGATATCGAGACTCTCCATTCTTATTTTGCTCCTTATCAAATTCAACGCCTTGGTCTATTAACCATTGTAAACAAGACTTAGCATTGTCAGCCGTAAAGCGTACCGTTTCTTCGTCACAAAGGCCTGCGCCTGCAATAAGGGTATCTTCTACGTGAGCAGATACACTATCATTTTCATCAAATACTGCGGCAACACCACCTTGAGCATAAAAAGTAGAGCCTTCGTTTAATGGACCCTTGCTTAAAATAACAACGTCTGCATTTTTAGCTAAATGTAAAGCCAAGGTTAAACCTGATGCGCCACTGCCAATGATTAAAACATCACAATTGTTTTGTTGTGTCATAGTGTATTGAATAAATTCTGCTGTTTAAGCGAATGTATAAGTAAAGGAGTTTCAGGTATTCTATAATACATAGATATAAGCCGCCAGATAATAGCGTTTAATTAACGTTAGATTAGGGGCTCGTGATCTTTCAGGATTAAATTTTGTTCGAGATAAAAGCCTTTTAGCCGAATCCTTCGGACAACGTTTGTTGGGAATTTTACAGCGTTATCGTCTTTTTATGTGGAATAACCACATTACAAAGCCTCTGCCTTGTATAAATACGCAACAATTAGCTGCAAAAGTAATCTCGGAAGATCAACAGCCCCTATACTCTGGTATCAGTAATATCATTGCTTGTTAACAAAATAAGTCATCTTTTAAAAAAAGATCAAAAATAAAAAGAACTTTTTCTAAAAACGTTAGTCTTATTTTATGCGTTTGTTATGAGCCAATGAAAAAATTATGAGTACAAATCAATTGTCAGTGTTAAAGGATACGGCTCAAAAGAGCGAACCAAATATAGATCAGCAGCTAGTTGAGCGGGTTCAGCGCGGAGATAAGAATGCGTTTAATCTGTTAGTCACTAAATATCAGCATAAAGTTGCTAGTTTAGTGAGTCGCTATGTTAAAAATCATAGTGATGTACCGGATATCGTGCAAGAAGCTTTTATTAAAGCTTATAGAGCATTGCCAAATTTTAGAGGTGATAGTGCCTTTTATACTTGGCTTTATCGTATAGCGGTAAACTGTGCAAAAAATCATAGTGTGGCATTGGCTCGTAAGCCGCCAAGTAATGATGTCGAAGTTGATGATGCAGAACTTTTTGATGGTGGTGGTGCTTTACGAGAGAGTGCTTCACCCGAAAAGATATTACTTACAGCGGAAATCAAAAAAGTTATTTTCAGTACAATGGAGTCATTACCTGAGGATCTTCGCTTAGCCATTAACTTTAGAGAAATCGAAGGGTTAAGTTATGAAGAAATTGCGACAATCATGGAATGTCCTGTTGGGACCGTGAGATCACGTATTTTCAGAGCACGTGATGCAATTGATAAGAAAATTAGTCCATTGCTACAAAGAAATAATTAAGTCATTAGTCAACGTAGAATTTAACTAAGTGTTTTTAAGGTAAAGTATGAGTGAAATTAAATCAGAGTCAGTATCTTCATTAGTGGATAATTACTCTCCATCAACAGACGATAATATCAGTGCACATTTACTTGATAATATGCTCAAGGATGAAAACTTATCGAGTACTTGGCAAAACTATCATTTAATAGGTGATGTATTACGTGATGAAGTACCTCAGTCGTTACAGCTTGATCTAAGTAAAAATATTTCTGCTGCAATTGCTCAAGAAGCAACTATTTTGTCACCCAATTCTTCAATACACTCACCTTCTAAAAAGAGTGATTCATTGGTAACTGAAGATATTCTTGTGCACGATAAACCTTTGAACACTGAAACTAATAAAGTTATTGATGCATCAAATCGTTTTAAAGCGAAAATAGCAAATATTGTTAAGCCTATGGGGCAGGTTGCTATCGCTGCTTCTGCAGCCGCTTTAATGATCGTTGGTGTTCAATATAACGTTGCTGAAAATTTATCAATTACACCGAGCCAAGTAGTTCAAACTGTTCCTTTATCAGGATATGCTAATCCCGTTAGTTTTAGTGTTCAATCTGAACAATTAGAACAAAGCCCAAATAGTAAGCAGCAAACACAACAAGCAATGAATGAACAGAGACTTGCTGAAAGGGTTGCACAACAACGCCGTTTACAAGCACTATTAAAAGATCATAATCAACAAGTGAAGTTTGGAAGCAATATAAAATAGCTTGATTGGCTGAATTAGTTGATAATTATACTTTCAGCCATCACTTTTGAGAATTTATGAAATTATCCGCACTCATCTTCTTGCTGTTTAGTTTTAATGTATCAGCTATTACTTCAGATACAGAATCCGCGAAACTTTCATTAGAGCGACTATCCCAATCGTTAAGACAGCTTAATTTTTCTACTTCTTTTGTCGTGGTTAAAAACAATCAAGCAGAGCCTTATCATTGGTTTCATGGTATTGGCACTAATGGACAAGAACTAGAAGTCTTTACTCGGCTTAACGGGCCCCGCCGTGATGTTTTACGTCAAGGTGAGGTTGTCAGTTATATTGAACCAGAACAAGAAGCCTATTCGCTTACTTCTAATGATGCTCAGTCGCCAATTCCTAGTATATTTCGTGGTAATATTTCAGATCTTGAAGAGAGTTACCGCTTTATTTCAGTTGGACGTAGTCGTATTTTAGGGCGAGTGGCTCAACTTGTTCGTATTGTTGCAAAAGATAAATACCGATTTAGTTACTGGCTCTGGCTTGATCAGCAATCAGGTTTACTTTTAAAAATGGCGGTATTAACGCGTCAGGGGCAGTTATTAGAGCAAATTCAATTTACCCATATTGAAGTGAGTGAGCAGCTATCAGAAAACTTAGCTAAGTTTCAATTAACGGAATTACCTGCTGTTATAACAGTGAATAATCAACAACCAAATAAAAAACTTCCATGGCAAGTTGATTGGCTTCCGCAAGGCTTTACCGTGGTTAAGTCAAACCAACATAACTTGAACAGTTATAATAGAGGTGATGATAAAGCTGTTGAATTTATGTTGTTTTCAGACGGTTTAACTCAAGTATCTGTTTATGTTAACCCAAGCGAAGAAAGTTATAGAGCAGCTGAATATGCAAGTGATGGCGCAACAATAGTTTATAATCACGTAATACAAGGCATTGAAGTTGGCGTCGTTGGAGATATTCCTCTAAAAACAGCAAAACGAATTGCTGAATCAATAGTTCCAGCAGTTGTAGGTCATTTAAAAGATAGCTCAGCACCACATAAGGAGTAGTCATATGATTAAAGAATTGGCTAATGTTATTGCTATTGAAGCAGGGAAAGTAACGGTGACAAGTCAAATAAAATCAACTTGTAGTGGGTGCGCCCAAGTTGAAACCTGCGGTAGTGGACAAATCGCTAAAGCATTACCACAAGCTAAACTTACTCTTACTTTACCCTACGATGAAAGCTCTGGAGAAATGTTAAAACAGGGTGACAGTGTTGTTTTAGCTTTACCAGAAAAACATATCTTAGCGAGTGCAGGGCAAGTGTATTTATTACCACTACTTGGTTTGCTCACTTTTTCAGCAGTAGGTCAGTGGTTGTTAAAACAACAAATACTTCCTCATGAACTATTTGCGTTAGGCCTTGGAGTTACAGGGGCATATTTAGGTTATAAATATGCGCAGTTTCAGCAAAAACAAGGTAAACACAGTGAAAAATTACAACCTAAAATTATCAAAGTGACAACTTCGACAAATCCCGCTAAATAATGATTGTGCCTGTTACGGCTTGAAACAAAAGATATCTGAACAAAAGATAGCCCCAAGGCAGTAAATTCGTTAAAATCACGCCATTATATTATTTTAACGCCCTTTATTTGACTGCCTTTTATGAAAAATATTCGAAACTTCTCAATTATTGCCCACATTGATCATGGTAAATCAACACTGTCTGACCGTTTAATTCAACACTGTGGTGGTTTACAAGAGCGTGAGATGGAAGCACAGGTTCTCGATTCAATGGATATTGAACGAGAGCGTGGTATTACCATCAAAGCACAAAGTGTTACCTTGGATTATAAAGCTAACAACGGCGAGGTTTACCAATTAAACTTTATCGATACCCCTGGCCATGTTGATTTTTCATATGAAGTCTCTCGTTCATTGGCCTCATGTGAGGGAGCTCTACTTGTAGTAGACGCAGGACAAGGCGTTGAAGCACAAACGGTAGCTAATTGTTATACCGCTATTGAAATGGATTTAGAAGTTTTACCTATTTTAAATAAAATTGATTTACCTCAAGCAGATCCTGAGCGTGTTAGTGAAGAGATTGAGCATATTATTGGTATTGATGCTACTGATGCCGTTACTTGTTCAGCTAAAACAGGGATAGGCATTGAAGATGTTTTAGAGACTATTGTTGAAAACATCCCTTCTCCAGAGGGTGATATAGATGCGCCACTGCAAGCGTTAATCGTAGATTCATGGTTTGATAACTATCAAGGTGTTGTTTCACTTGTGCGAATTATGAATGGCCAAGTGAAAAAGGGCGACAAGATGTTGGTCATGTCAACGGGTGAGGTTCACCAAATTGATAAGGTAGGCATATTTACTCCTAAACAAACTGATACAGGGGTCTTAAAAGCTGGTGAAGTTGGCTATATCATTGCTGGTATTAAAGAGATTCATGGTGCGCCAGTAGGTGACACTATTACTATTAGTAAAAAAGAAACAGCAAAGGCTTTACCAGGCTTTAAAAAAGCGCAACCACAAGTATATGCAGGTATCTTTCCAATAAGCTCTGATGATTATGAAAACTTTAGAGATGCACTTAACAAGTTAAGCTTAAACGATGCTTCATTATTTTTTGAACCGGAAAATTCTTCAGCGTTAGGCTTTGGTTTCCGTATTGGCTTCCTTGGTATGTTGCACATGGAAATCATACAAGAACGTTTAGCACGTGAATATGATTTAGACCTTATCACTACCGCGCCGACAGTAAACTATGAAATAGCTTGTAATAGTGGTGAAGTTATCTCGATAGATAATCCATCTGATTTACCAGCAATCAATAATATTGATGAAATTAGAGAGCCTATTGTTCAAGCTAACATCCTAGTACCACAAGAGTATTTGGGCAGTGTTATTACGCTTTGTATTGAAAAGCGTGGTGTACAAAAAGATTTGATTTATCATGGAAATCAAGTTGCTGTTACTTATGAATTACCTATGGCTGAAGTCGTAATGGACTTCTTCGATAAGCTTAAGTCAACAAGCCGCGGTTATGCCTCGTTAGATTATAGCTTTGTTCGCTTTGAAGCAGCTGACATGGTTCGTGTGGATGTTATGATAAATGGCGACCGCGTAGATGCTTTAGCTATGATCACTCACAGAGCAAACTCGGTTGCCCGTGGACGCCTGTTGGTTGATAAACTTAAAGAGTTAATACATCGTCAAATGTTTGATATCGCTATTCAAGCGGCTATCGGTAGTAATGTTATAGCGCGTACTACCGTAAAGCAGTTACGTAAAAACGTAACGGCTAAATGTTACGGTGGTGATATTAGTCGTAAGAAGAAGCTTCTACAAAAGCAAAAAGATGGTAAAAAACGCATGAAGCAAGTTGGTAATGTTGAAGTGCCACAAGAAGCGTTCTTGGCTGTTCTTAAACTTGATAGTTAAGCTATTTAGTTAACTTCTAAAATAGCGACAGTAATTAATAGCTGTCGTTAAAACTTTCCGAATAGGATGTCTTAATAGGTATTGTATGGCCGTTTATTTTTCTATTATCTTAGTGATAATCACAGTGTTAACAGGGATCGTTTGGTTTGCTGATAAGTTTTATTTAGCACCACAGCGTAAATTGAAAGCTGCCGCGGCACAATTGTCGGCGAAAGAGTCTTGTGCCGCCGAATTAACACCACAAGCAGTAGCTACGCTAATAGAGCCATCACCTTTAGTCGATACAGCGGTACAAATTTTCCCCGTAATTGCCTTTGTTTTGATATTGCGTTCTTTTATATACGAACCATTTCAAATACCATCAGGTTCAATGATGCCTACACTACTTGACGGTGATTTTATTTTGGTAAATAAGTTTAATTACGGCTTAAGAGATCCCGTGATTAGACACAAGTTCATTGAAAACGGTTTACCTGAACATGGTGATGTTGTTGTATTTAAATATCCACAAGACCCTAGAGTTGATTACATTAAGCGTGTGATTGGCTTGCCAGGTGACCGTATTATTTACCGTAATAAATCACTTTACATTAAACGTGCTTGTAAAGAATCTGATGATAAGTGTCCTGAATTTGAACAAATACAGCAAAACCTTGTAGGTAAGTATGAAGGTCCTGATGCTGAATTTGGCATGAATGAATTTGAATCCAAAATGTTGAATAAAAGTCATCAGCTCTTAAATGATAGCCACACATCACCTCGAGTTTCGCACTATTTTCAACAATCAGGAACGGCAGCAGATGAGTTTCTGGTACCTGCAAAGCATTACTTTGTAATGGGTGACAATAGAGACAACTCTTTAGATGGCCGCTTTTGGGGCTTTGTACCTGAAGCTAACCTGGTCGGTGAAGCCGTGGCAATTTGGATGAGTTTTGATTTTGAGAGAAGCGAAGATAGCTTTTTACCTCATTGGTTACCAACGGGTGTTCGCTTTAATCGTATAGGCGCAATTATTTAATATGGCTACTTTTTTTACATGGCATAAAGAGTTTTATCGTGAAAATTAACCCTCATAACCTTGCTAGATTAACCAAGAAACTTGGTTATGAATTTAATGATGCATCATTATTAGTGCAAGCGCTTACCCATCGCAGTGCCAAAGGTGCACATAATGAAAGATTAGAGTTTTTAGGTGACTCTATTTTAGGTTTTGTTATCGCTGAAGCGCTCTACGATAAGTTCCCAAAACATGATGAGGGTGATCTAACCCGCATGCGTTCTAGCTTAGTTAAAGGAGTCACTTTAGCTGAAGTTGCTCGGGACTTTGACTTAGGAGAATGCTTAATTTTAGGACCAGGAGAGCTAAAAAGTGGTGGTCATCGTCGAGAATCCATTTTAGAGGATGCAATTGAGGCTATTATTGGTGCAGTGTATCTAGACTCGACTATTGAGCGTTGTAAAGCACTCATCTTAAATTGGTTTGAGAAACGTTTAGCCGTGATTAAACCAGGTAATGAACAAAAAGATCCTAAAACACGTTTGCAAGAGTTCCTGCAAGGAAGAAAAATACCACTTCCTACTTATGAAGTCATCGATACTACGGGTCAATCTCATAATCAAGAATTTACTGTTCGTTGTCAAACGTCAGTGATAAATGAAATTGTTGTTGCCAAAGGAACGAGTAGACGTAAGGCTGAGCAAGAGGCAGCCCAACAAATACTTGCTTTAATTGAGAAAGAAAAAGAAGTAAAAATAAAGCCATCAAAACCAACAAAACCAACAAAACAAGCAAAATTGTCAATTCCCCGACATACTAAAAGTAACCCAAGCAGCTCCAGTAAAAAAAGCAGCACGAGAAAATAAATTATGCACAACGATACCTCAAATACCTATGCTGGCTTAATTGCTATTGTCGGACGCCCTAATGTTGGTAAATCAACATTATTAAATGCCTTGTTAGGGCAAAAAATTAGTATAACATCCAAAAAACCTCAAACAACACGTCACCGTATTCTAGGTATTTTGACTGAAGAAAATAGACAAGCCATATTAGTTGATACTCCAGGACTACATACAGAAGAGAAGCGCGCCATAAATAGATTAATGAACCGGGCTGCAAGTAGTTCTATTGCAGAGGTTGAATTAATCGTATTTTTAGTGGAAGGAACTCATTGGACCCAAGATGACGAGTTAGTGCTATCTAAGGTCAAACAAAGTGGCGCACCCTGTATCTTAGTTGTTAATAAAACAGACAACATTTCCGACAAAGATGAGTTATTACCTCACCTTCAAAAATTAGGTGAATTACACGAATTCCGAGATATTGTCCCAATTTCGGCAAGTAAAGGTCATGGTGTTGATACCATTCATAAGCTTTGTATGGCATCACTTCCAGAAGGTGGCTTTTGGTTTGATGAAGACCAGGTTACCGATCGCTCTAGCCGTTTTATGGCCTCTGAAATTATTCGTGAAAAACTTATCCGCTTTACTGGTGATGAATTACCCTATTCTATCACGGTAGAAATAGAGCAATTTAAGATGGATGAAAAGGGAATTATCCATATTAATGCCTTAATACTTGTTGAGCGTGATAGTCAAAAGCGTATGGTTATAGGTAATAGAGGTGAGCGTTTAAAAACTATTGGACAAGAAGCTCGCCGCGATATGGAAAATTTATTTGAAAGTAAAGTTTTCCTTGAAACCTGGGTTAAAGTAAAATCAGGTTGGGCTGATGATGAACGTGCTCTACGCAGTTTAGGTTATGGTGATGATTACTCTGGATAATTGGGATATGGTAGATGATTGAACAAAAAGCCTTTGTTTTGCATAGTCGTCCCTATCGTGAAAACCAGCAGTTAGTTGACCTATTAACGGAACAAGATGGAAAGGTGACCGCCTTAGTTTATGTTGGTCAATCTAAGCGCTCTATAAAAAAAGGCTTAATTCAGCCTTTTTTACCACTAAAGTTAACGTTGAAAGGTCAGGGGACTTTTAAGCAAATAACCCAAATTGACTCAATCAGCAAATCCTTTTCATTAATCAAACATAGCCTATTTAGCTCCTTTTATATCAACGAATTACTGATTCGTTTATTAACAGAGCAGATAGCATGTCAGCAATTATTCATTCAATACCAGACGACATTAACAGCCTTAACTCAGGGTAAAGAAATTGCACCGCAATTACGCTTATTTGAACTAGCGCTACTTGAAGAGTTAGGCTTGTCATTTGACTTTAGCCCTGTATTTGAGCACGATGTTAGTTACTTTCAATATATACATGAACAAGGCTTTGTTCCTGTGTATTGCTCACCCCCCTAGAAATAGAACTCAATGTTTTGATAAAGCTCATTTACAAAAAATAGCCCAGCGAGAGTTTCTATATGAGGAAAGAGTGACTGAAGACGTTAGTTTTACCTTTAAGTTGTTAATGCGCCAGGTTATTAACCAGTTGTTAGGAAATAAACCGTTAAATAGCCGTAAACTTTTTTCAAAAAAACAATGAAGGTTTATACCCGCTCCACTTGAAGAGGCTGGATTCAGCTGGAATTATAAACACCTTTAGGCAAGGCATTGATTGAAGATAATAGTTATTCAGGAGAATATGCTCCTGCATTCTCTATTAAGCTACATCCGTGTAGCGTTATTGTCGAAACCAATAACGTAGCATAAAGTTTTTATAAACCAGCTCTTTGGGGAAAACTGAGCAAAACATACTTGTCGTTACATTTGTTTTTAAGGGAATGACCCTTAACAAAAAAATGTGCCTAGATTATGATTCGCTCAGGTTTCCTGAAACAAGCATCTTCAAGTGGAACGGGTATAGCTATTAATAGCTTCATAAATTATCACAATTCAATTAAAAATTATAAGAGATGGAAAGATGACAGAATTATTATTAGGTGTAAATGTTGATCATATCGCTACCCTAAGACAAGCTCGCGGAACTAATTATCCTGATCCTGTCTATGCCGCTAGTGTTGCAGAACATGCTGGTGCTGATGGCATAACTGTTCACCTGCGAGAAGATAGACGTCATATTCAGGATAGGGATATTCATGTCTTAAAGCAGACGCTACATACCCGTATGAACTTTGAAATGGCGGTTACTGATGAAATGGTTGCCATAGCTTGTGATGTGAAACCTACTTTTTGTTGTCTAGTACCAGAGAAACGTGAAGAGTTAACTACCGAAGGTGGTTTAGACGTTGCTGGTCAATTGGATAAAATTACTAGTGCCACGGCACAACTCGCAGCAGCGGGTATTGCTGTGAGCTTATTTATTGATGCAGACACTGCACAAATTGATGCAGCACTTGCCAGTAAAGCGCCTTATATAGAGATTCATACGGGACATTATGCTGAGTTGACTTGTGAGGAAGAACAACGTATCGAGCTTGAACGTCTTACTGCAGGTATTAAGTATGCGCATAGCTTAGGGTTAAAAGTTAATGCGGGCCATGGTTTAAATTATTTCAATGTCAAACCTATTGCCGCTATTAAAGAAATTATCGAGTTAAATATCGGACATGCCATAATCGCAAGAGCTGTTATCGATGGCTTAGATAAAGCCGTTCGAGATATGAAGCAACTGATGCTAGAAGCAAGAAGTAGTCGCTATTAATATTTAGGTTAAAAACCACTCATAATTTTTAAACTCATTTAATTTATCATTGCTTAAATTATAGGCTACACTTTAATGAAGCAGGTGCGAAGGGACTCAGTTTAGAATTGATGAGGATTAATGATGCAAACACAGATGAAATCAATGCTCGAGCGAAGAAAGGAAGCTCCGGAGCAGTCTATTTGGTGGAATAAGTTATCGTTGGCGCAAAAGTTTTCTGCGAGTAGTTTAGGGAAGTTTGGCTATGAGCTTGCCTTTGTTCGCAATGACGAGGACTGCGGCGATAGCTTAGCTGTGCTTAGATGTAGCGAAGGAGTTGCCGTCATTTCTGAAGATGGTGATATCGACACATCACCTAATATTACCATCAGGTGATTTTTGACAGTAATATATCCATAAACCATCTAAGTAAATTATTATAATCACTAAAAGCAACAGTTCACGTTGCTTTTAGTGATTTTAGTGAGCTAACTATTCATAGTATTTATTTCTTTTAGTGCGGCAGGTACTGCAAACAGAACTTGATCTATATGTTCGTAAAACTCGAGAAATTCAGGTTCAAGCTCTTCAATACTCAATTCCATCTTTAATTGTGTTTCTATCTGAGTGGTAATTTGAGCTAAATTTGGTGTTCCTGTGTAACAACATGCTCCATTAAGCTTATGAATCAGACGTTTTAATTGAGCAATATCTCCGCTTTTAATTGCTTCTTGAATGTATTTTTGAGTTTCAGGTAAGCTCTCAACTAAACCTAAGAACATCTCTTTAGCTAAGTCTGCTTTGTTAGCGCTGCGCTTCAACGCTAAGGGTAAATCAATTACTTTAGCAACTGATTCAGTTTCTTTAATCGTATTATTTCTCGTGAAGGAGCTCTCAGGGCTTACTAAGTGATTAAAGTCACAATATTCATAGATGATATGTCGTAACATAGATTCATCTATTGGTTTTGTCATATAAGCATTAAAACCTTGCTGATGCAGTTTCTCTTTTTCTCCACTCAGTGCATGTGCAGTAACTGCAATAATAGGTGTATTATTATTACTATTATGCTCTAACTGCTTTATTTCTTTTAACGCACTGATGCCGTCCATAATAGGCATTTGAATATCCATAAAGATTAAAGAAAACGATTCGACTTTGCAAAGCTCGATGGCAGCTAAACCATTGTCAGCAACAACAACTTCAGCGACTTGTTCTAACAACAATGCTTTAATTAACTTTAAATTAGCCTCATTATCATCAACAGCCAATACTTTTAGCGGTAATATGTTACCAATAGGAGCATTGAGAGTCAGTTTTTCACTTTTAGTTTCGATAGAAGGTTGCAATACTTTACTTAAGGTACTCCGCATTAGAGGCTTACTCATACAGCTAATAGCGCCATTTGCAATTAATGCCTCTTGTAGACTTGGAGAGGTGGTATTTAATGCAAGGTGTATATTACTTGATATAGGTGCTAACTGGGCAATAGTTTTCTTCAAGTCACTAAGGGCAGTAGAAGTTTGGTTATGACCAATCAGTGCGTAATCAAAACCGCGCTTGGCTTGGCCACTATGTGAAAGTACTTGTGATAACTGATGCCTATTGGTCACACTGGTAACTCGCATATTCCATTGCTTTAATATGCTTTTAGTCGCTTCACGACTATGATCATTCTCTTCAAAATAGAGCACTGTTTTATTTGCTAAATGTTGGTTATCTAACTCCAGCATTAACGGTACGGCATTAACTTCACATTGAAAGGTGAACCAAAAACTAGAACCTTGATTTTTTTCGCTGCTGAAACCAATATCACCGGTCATTTCTTGTGCAAGCCTTTGGCAAATTACTAAGCCTAAACCAGTACCACCATATAAGCGGGTTATACTTTGGTCTGCCTGGGTGAAAGCATCAAAAATGGTTTTTTGCTGATTGACAGTCATGCCAATACCAGTGTCGTTAACGGTGACTTTTAATTTGATGTTCTTTTGATTTACCTCTTCGCTAGCAATATCAACTGAGACAGAGCCTTGTGGAGTAAATTTTATTGCATTACTAATTAAGTTGGTGATTATTTGCTTAATTCGCATCGTATCACCGATAAGGGAGTCTGGTAATTCTTGTGGAACGTTGATTGATAATTCAATATTTTTCTTATGCGCTGTAGGCGCTAATAATGTTAGCGTTTCTTCAATAGACTCTCTTAAAGAAAAGGGAATATTCTCTATTACCATTTTACCCGCATCAAGTTTGGAAAAATCGAGAATATCATTAATGATGGTTAATAAGTTGTTTGCTGAACGATCAATGGTCTGTAAATAATCTCGTTGATTTTCGGTAAGCGGGGTTTTTAATACTTGACGGGTAAAACCAATAACCCCATTAAGCGGAGTTCGTAATTCATGACTCATGTTAGCCAAAAACTCAGACTTCACTCTATTGGCTTCTTGAGATTTACGTTTGGAAATGCTCAGTTCGACATTTTGAATTTCAAACTGCTCTAAACTTTCTCGTAAGTCTATGGTGGCTTGGTCTATACTGGCGTGCATTTCATTTTGGTAACTGTCTAGGGATTGTGCCATGGCATTAATACCATTTTTTAAGAAGTTCAGCTCGCCAATGAGTTGACCACTAACTCTACTTTCTAATTTCCCTTCTCTTATTCGTTCAATCGCTTGTACCATAGAGTTAATAGGCTTAGTGACTTTCTTAATCAGCCTAAATGCGAAAATAGCGCTAAGTAAAGAGCCGAGTAAAGCAAAAGAAAAGGCAACAATATATTGGCTTTGCTGCTGAAAATTAAGATGGCTTTTATCTATTTGCATGGCTACGTAGCCAATAGTTACGGCTTTGGCGTTATTACTCGTATAATTATATGACGAGCTTGCCAGTTGGCTCGAAGTTGTATTTGTTGGACGGTTATAATTTTCATCAATGATAGGGGCTCTAAAAATTATATAATCGGGTATTTCTTGAATTGTAGTATGCCTTGGCAATACCTCACCAGCCTTAAGTCGCATTAAGTTGGTGTCGCCATGGTAAGCGCTGCTGACGAAAATTTGATTATCTTCGGTAAAAATCACAATACTTTTTACGATGCTTGATTGATTTCGATGAGTAATACCAATTAAATGACGAAGTTCCACCCTATTTTTGTTCAATAAAGGGTTTTTACTGGCAATGGCAATCGGCTCAATAATGCTTTTGGCACGCTGTTCAATAAAGTGATCTAGTTCAACAGAACGACTATAAGAAAAATAACTAGCTAAACCAAAACTGATTAGAGTGGTAGGTATAATAGTGAGTATGATAACCCAGTCTTTCAGGCTTATTTTATGCATTTTTTTGTTGAACTTTTTTGATAAATTTAGGGTAAAATACCCTCTGAAAATAGTAGCTATCTAGATGGTTATCCAACTTAACATAAATAATCTCATAAGCTGCTATAAATTTATAGTATATACCCGTTACTAATCAAAGTGCTGGATTTCAGTGGGAATTAAAATAGCCTTAGGCAAGGGGGAGTATTTAAAGCATAGTTATTCTATGGTTTAAATATTTAATGCAGTATAAAGTCATTTAAACCCATGGTAATAGTGCTTGAACAATATTACTTCATCGTTGTTTTGATTTATAATGGCGCTACATGGATGTAGCGCCATTAGAGAATGCAGGAGCATATTCTCCTGAATAACCTTACTTCATTAAAGCGCCTTGAATTGGAATAGCTCAAGCACTCTGAAACAAGCATATTAAATGGCAACGGGTATAGACAAAGTTACTTCAATGTAAGCATTAGTTAATAAAAATCAGCGTTAATTTAGGGTGAAAATGGCAAATTATTTTAAAGCAGCAGTAAAACCAAAAAAGTTACATCAACTATTGACCGTTACTGTTGATAAACTTGATATGAACGGTGTAGGTGTAGCCCGCTGGCAGAGCAAGCCTATTTTTATTGCCGGCGCTTTACCCAGTGAAGTTGTTGAAGTAAAGGTTATTGAACAAAAGAGTAAATATTCTCGCGCTAAACTTATCTCAATAAGCAAAAAGAGTGAAAGTCGCGCAATACCTAAGTGTCAGCACTTTGGTGTTTGTGGTGGTTGTGATTTGCAAATGCTTGATTTAGAAGAGCAGTTACTCTTTAAGCAGCAAAAAATTACCGATTTATTTTCTCGAAGCTTCAGTACTCAAAGTTTGACTGATAAAATTAATACTTCAGCGTTACCTTGGCAAGTCGCAATAAAAAGTAGTCCTTGGCATTACCGCCGTAAAGCACGCATTGGGGTACAGTTTGACAAAAAATCCCAAGCAACTATTGGCTTTAGACAAAAATCGACTAACCAGCTAGCGGCAATAAAGTCGTGCCCTGTTTTAGTTGAGCCACTTAATGTAATTTTCCCTTTGCTCAAAAAGCTATTAGCCCAACTAACCGTAAAGTCGGCTATCGGCCATATAGAAGTGATTCAAGCTGATATTGTTGATATAAAGTCGCAAAATGAAATAGATGATAAAATCGTTCTCATTGTACGCCAACTAAGGGCTATGAGTGAGGCTGATGTTAGGCTTTGGCAATTATCTGCTCAGAAAAATAACTGGCATGTCATCATTGATGATGGGGATAAACAGCTACCTCTCATTAGCCTTAAGGATAATATTCCTACAGTACTCTCATATGAATTAGGGGATAGCAGTAAAATATATTTTTCCAGTAGTGATTTTATTCAAATTAACCATCAAGTTAATAATGCCATGATTAATCAAGCCTTAGCTTGGTTAAACATTTTGCCAAGCGACAATGTGCTTGACTTGTTTTGTGGCCTTGGAAACTTTAGCCTTGCGCTGGCAAAGTATGCAAAGTGTGTTGTTGGTGTTGAGGGCGTTCAAGGTATGGTTGATAAAGCCATACGTAACGGCCAAATTAATGATTTTGATAATTGTAAATTTTATCAGGCCGATTTGAATAGTGATTGGTTGCGAGAGTCGTGGGCTAAAAGAGATGCTTTTGATAAGGTCTTACTTGATCCTGCAAGAGCTGGTGCTGAAGAAGCCGTGAGACAAATTGCCGAATTAAAAATACCTAACGTCTTGTATGTCAGCTGTGATCCCGCAACGTTAGCAAGAGACAGCGCAGTTCTTGTTTCTCAGGGCTATAAGCTTGAGAAAATATCACTCATGGATATGTTTTCACAAACAAAGCATGTAGAGACTATGGTATTGTTTACTCTATAATATTTAACATTAAGCAGCTTTCCAAGATAAAGGGATACCCATGGTTTCTGTACGTAAATCACATCAAATATCAGTGCAAAGCTTTGAACAGTGGCTAACTGGTTTAGCGTTAACTGATAGTAAAATTAGCGCTTTGTCAGCTTTATGGTTACAGGTCTCTAACTGTTACCAGCAGGAAAATTCGCAGAAGCTCGGATTACTGAATAAAAGCATGGAAATGGTTGAGATTTTAAGTGGTTTAAATCTCGATGCTGACTCGTTAGTTGCTGCATTTCTCTCCCCCTTATTAGCAAACAATATTATTGGCATAGAATTCGTTAAAGAACAGTTTTCTAAAGATATTTTGATGCTTTGCCAAGGGGTTGAACAGATGGCCGCTATTAAAGCGCTTCGTCAACAAAGCAATCAATCCAACGTTAAAGCGCCACAAAACATAGATAATATTCGCCGTATGTTATTAGCCATGGTAGATGATGTTCGTGCTGTAGTGATCAAACTAGCAGAACGTTTATGTGATTTACGCGAAAAGAAAAATAGTGATGAAGAAACACGTGTCTTGGCCGCGAAAGAGAGTGCTAATATTTATGCCCCATTAGCCAATCGCTTGGGAATAGGGCAATTAAAGTGGGAGCTGGAAGATATTTCATTTCGTTATCTTCACCCGCAAGTCTATAAAAAAATTGCCAAGCTTTTAGATGAAACTAGATTAGAGCGAGAGCAATACATGGCCAGCTTTGTTGGCCATTTAAACAGTGAATTGGTTACTTTAGCTATAAATGGTGAAGTTTATGGTCGCCCTAAGCACATTTATAGTATCTGGAAGAAGATGCAACAAAAGTCACTTGATTTTGAACAATTGTTTGATGTCCGTGCTGTGCGTGTTGTCGTTGAAAAAGTACAAGATTGTTATTCTGCCCTAGGTATAGTTCACACACAGTGGCAGCATATTGCAAAAGAATTCTCTGATTATGTCGCAACTCCTAAAGCTAATGGTTATCAATCGATACATACCGTGGTCTTAGGTCCAGAAGGAAAATCGGTTGAAGTACAAATTAGAACCAAGCAAATGGATGATGATGCAGAGTTAGGTGTCGCTGCACATTGGCGTTATAAAGAAGGCCATGCGAGCGGTAAAACTAATAGCTTCGATGATAAGGTTGGTTGGTTAAGAAAAATATTGCAATGGCAAGACGATGTTAGTGAAAGTGGTGAGATACTTGATGAATTACGAAGTCAGGTTTTTGAAGACCGGATTTATGTATTCACACCAAGTGGCGATGTTATTGATTTGCCTATGGGAGCCACCCCTTTAGACTTTGCCTATTATATTCATTCTAATGTCGGGCATTGCTGTATTGGCGCTAAAGTGTTTGGCAAAATTGTGCCTTTTACTCACCAACTGCAAACAGGTGATCAAGTAGAAGTCCTAACAAGCAAACAACCAAACCCGAGCCGAGATTGGCTTAACCCTAATTTAAACTATATTTACTCTTCCCGTGCTCGGGCTAAAGTTCAGCATTTCTTTAAATTACTAGATAGAGATAAGTATATTGCCCAAGGTAAAGAGCTATTTGAGAATGAAATAGCAAAACATGACCTTGCAACAATAGATTTATTAACAGCTGCAAAACGTTTTAATATGAAAACTGTTGATGATCTTTATGCAGCGATAGGTACCGGTAATGCTCGACTACAGCAGGTTGTTAACCACTTCACCCAGCTGGAAAGTAAATTAAAGCCACCGCCTGAAATAGATCCACAAAGTTTAGTTAAACAAAGCTCACTCAGTAAAGCTTTGGCGCAAGATGATAATGGTATTACTGTTTCTGGCGTTGGTAATTTACTTACACATATGGCGAAATGTTGCCAACCTGTCCCAGGAGACGCTATTTCAGGCTTTATTACCCAAGGTCGTGGAATCTCTGTACATCGTCAAGACTGTGAACAATTAGCTAATGCGCTAAGTTTACAATCGGAGAGGTTAGTTGAAGTGCAGTGGGGAGCTGAAGATAAGCAAAGTTATCAAGCCTCGGCACAAATAATCGGTAGCGATAGACAAGGCTTATTACGCGATATTTCTACTATTATTGCCAACGAAAGAGTAAGCATTGTTGGTATGGAAAGTAATACCGATAAAGTAAAGCAAACCGTGAGCATGAACCTAAAGTTAGAAGTCGCTAGTAGTGAGTTATTAACGCGAGTTTTAGATAAACTACGCCAATTAGATGATGTTACACAGGTAAGACGGCTTTAATTTTTCTCTGTACCTGAACAGGCTGGTGCTGAGAAAACGATTCAACTGAAACAACTGATACAAGTGAAAAGAAGTAACTATAATGCTAAATGAACAAGCCTCAATAAACAAACTACGTTGGATTATGTCTGAGCTACGTGACCCTGAAACGGGTTGTCCGTGGGATATTAAGCAGGATTTTTCCTCTATAACAAGTCACACTTTAGAAGAAGCTTATGAAGTTGTCGATGCTATCGAACAAGGTGACTTTGTTGAGCTTGAGAAGGAGCTTGGTGACTTACTCTTTCAGGTGATTTTTTATAGTCAACTGGGTAAAGAGCAGCAATACTTTGACTTTGATAGTGTTATCGCTGCAATTTGTGAAAAACTTATCAGGCGTCATCCTCACGTATTCGCTCAGGCAAGTTTACAAACAGATGAAGCAATTAAAGCCAATTGGGAAAATGAAAAAGCATTAGAAAGACAGCAGAAGGCGGGGAATAACGCCAGCCTAGATGATTTGACTAATTTAAGTATATTAGCTGATATCCCTAAAAATTTACCCGCTTTGTCTCAAGCGGCAAAAATTCAAAAACGATGTTCTCATGTCGGTTTTGATTGGGACAACGTGACAGATGTTTTTGCTAAAATTGAAGAAGAAGTGCAAGAAGTTAAGGACGAGTTAGAAGCTGATACTCTTGATAAAAAAGCGTTAGGTGAAGAAATAGGTGACTTAATGTTTGCAGTCGTGAATTTATGCCGTCACGCCAAAGAAGATCCTGAAACGCTGCTTCGCCAAGCAAATAAAAAGTTTAGCCGGCGCTTTGTTGGCGTTGAAGAGCAAGTAAATAAATCAGGTAAATCGTTTACTGAACATGACTTAGCTGAATTAGAGAGCTATTGGCAGCAAGTTAAAATCCAAGAAAAGCAAGTATAAGAAGTTTCTTCTATACTTGCATGACCAGAAATAAGACATTGAATATGACTGAACACTTGACCGAGAAAATGACTGAAAAAAACGAACTAAATAAAGCCCACGTTACCATAGCGCTAACTAACCCAAAAACACCCACTAATGTTGGCGCAGTAATGCGTGCCGCGGGGTGTTATCAGGCGGATCAAATCATTTATAATGGTAATCGATATGCAAAAGCGGCGGAGTATCATAAACACACATTACAAACTGATACCTTCAACATGCGAGATAAAATACCTTTATTGCAAGTAGAAAGTTTTATAAGTATCAAAGACTCACTGGAAAGTATTCCATCGTCTGCTAAAATTATTTGTGTAGACTTGGTAGAAGGCGCAACACCGTTGCCACACTTTGTTCATCCAGAGCAAGCTGTTTATATTTTCGGTCCAGAAGATAGCTCGGTAAAACAAGAAGTCATTGATATAGCAGATGATGTCGTTTACGTGCCAACGATAGGATGTATGAATCTAGCGGCAACGGTTAATGTTTTACTTTATGACCGATTAGCAAAATCATTGACTAATCAGAAAGACTCTATGTTAGCTGACAATGCCTTGATTCGAAAAAGTCGTGATACCAATAATACCTCAAGATTTAGGTAACGCTAACGTTAATGGTATGCCTGCCTTCTATTGAGGTGAATATTTTTTTACTTATGATTTATACGCCAAGGGAGTTATTGTTTGATGGAATACCAGTTAGCCCAAGCAGGAAATAAAGGTAAAGTGTTAGTTCTAAAAGTAACGGGAATATTATTTGTTGGTTTAGCTATTTTAGGTGTTGTACTACCTATTTTGCCTACAACACCATTTTTATTGGTGGCAGCGGCTTGTTTTGCTAAATCTTCACCTGAAATGCAGCGAAGGCTTTTAGCCAATAAAACCTTTGGGCCATTAATTCATGACTGGCAAAAGTACCGCAGTATTCCTAGAAAAGCTAAACGTATTGCCTTATTAACAATGATCCTCTCGGTATGCTGGTCGGCTTTTATGTTGCAAAGCCTTGCACTTACAGCACTGGTCGTTGCCTTAGTTATTGGTCCGTTTATTTTCTTAGTGCGCTTGCCTGAGAGTAAATAACTACACGACATACTGGTAAGTAAATTGGGCAGACCCTCTAGCTTTAATATTAAAAGTACGAAGTTGAGAAGTCTGCATTGTCATTTTAGTCTCTCAGGTGATGACTAAGGTTGCCGTTAGGGAAAATATTAAGAAAGTGCCTTTGTAACTATCACACCTAAATGGTCAGGTAAGGTTAATGTTAAAGCAATATCATGTGCTTCATCAGACATCTTGTTCCAAGTTAACTGTACGATACGAACAATCTTAGCTTCATTATCTTGCTCAGTATACTTAGCGGCAAACTCATCAAAATAATGCATCAGAAAAACTAAACAAGCTACATCTTCTAAGGTTTGGCTATCACTATTCGTTTTCAGGTTTTCTTTTCTAATTATACTGGCGCATTGTTCCGCCTCTTCATTTGTAAAGCCTTGCTCAAGCATAATACTTGCGGTTAGTTTTGCATGAAATTTACCTTGGGCAATTCTCCATTGGTAATATCCTGCTTTTCCTTCAGCGAACTCAGTACGCTTTAACTGCCAACGTTTAATATGCTGTGCTCGAACAGCTATTTGTAATAGTTCATTTGCCTCAGGCCAATATTGGGTTAAACAAGCAGTCATTTGTTGGCCATAAACGAGTTCTTTTGCTTGGTTATTACCATTAGCTAAGATTATATTAGGATCTTGACGATTAATTTCGTCGATAGCGGATAAGGTGTTGCTTAAATTTTCACAAGTCATCTTAAAATCGATCTCAGTTTAATTAAGTAAAGTAGTTCATTATACGTTGCTATGCATAAAAAATGAATCGGACTAGATTAAATCTAGGCCGATTACAAAAAACATACTATTTTATCGCTGTGATGGCTTGCTGTTCGTTAATACAAAGTCAAATTAGCTTCTTCTTACTAAGAGCGGTGTTCGGGAGACTTTAACAAATAAATTTTTGTCGTTATCGCTTCTAAAAAAATGATTAATAAGTGCAATTTTAAAAGACTTACACAGCAAATTTTTAAGGTTAAGTACATTACATTAATGTAGCTTATTAGTGGATGCAGAAGCACATCCACCTGATTGACAATTATCTTTAAGCAATGCGTTATTTATAAGCCTTTAAATTATCGCTCAGTGAGGACGAACTTAATTGAATTGGTATCAGCTTTTACGTATAATACTTCCCCGTCCTGCTTGTTTGACAAAACTCCTATTTCAACAACGTAATATTTACGCTAATACTTTATTTAAGATACCTTAAATACAAGTAAATAGAGTCATTTATAATAGTTCGTTTGAAATAAAGTTTATAAATATTAACAAATTAAGCACAAAATTCTGTTTTTTCTGACATCGGTGTAAACATGACAACTAGATATATTTTTGTAACTGGCGGTGTAGTATCGTCTCTTGGTAAAGGCATTGC
>Ga0209396_1001805_pt1 | contig 23149 bp, 22 predicted proteins | sample GOMGulsemesocosm_6_FD_184638 | JGI IMG/M metagenome (GOLD analysis project Ga0209396, IMG submission 184638) | Methane-oxidizing microbial communities from mesocosms in the Gulf of Mexico - GOM8C Gulf of Mexico (SPAdes) (version 2) | ecosystem: Environmental > Aquatic > Marine > Cold seeps... | reverse complement strand
ATCCTGAAAGAGTTGCAGAATGCGCCACCTGACGAGTTCGGGGTTACGCACCACGATATCCTGTTCAGCGAGAAGGACAACAAGATTTATTGCGTGCTGGACGCACCGAACATCGAAGCAATCGAAAAGCATCATGCGAAGGCAGGCATCAAGTGTGACTGTATTCACGAAGTGCAGTCGACGCGCGGATGACGGATAGCCCTTAGTAAGGGGGGCTAACAATTAACACACTGCTCCTTTTGGGTTCAACATTGTCCGTATTTGACGTTTTTTCGAAGTAAGAGCCTCGTTTAACACGGGGTTTTTTATTTGGCGTCCGTCCGCTCTTGGCACTAAGCAGCCTGTACTGTGAAGCTGGTTAAGGTATTGGCTGAAGTGTTGGTAAAGAGGCAACTATCGACCCAAAGAAGGCACTCATAAAATTTGTTTAAAATGTCTGTTTTGCGGTAATTGAATAGCTGCCTCCACCTCTTTTGAGGCATTAGTCGGTTGTCAGATTTCTTTACAATCTATGGTTATATGTCAGCTCCGAATCGCTGGAGGTCAAGCGTTTTCTGTGGTGGTATAAGTTTTGCTTGTTCCTTTGTACCTGTTTATAAGGAAGGGGAAAAGGATGAAAATTCTCAGTCGGAGTCTGGTTGTGCTTCTAGTTTTTTTTGCATTTATTGGAAAAGCTAACGCCATATTACTTGAAACTTTGTACGCTTCGGACAACGGAGGAGGGGACGGTGGTGCAATTTATTTTGATTTACTTACCGGCGGACAGGGAATTAATATTACCGGCCTGTTTTCAAATACCGATTCTACTTCTACGTCATCAGGTTTTAATGTCTACACCAAACTGGGGACAGCAGAGGGTTCTGAACTTAATTCGGGGGCCTGGACGTTGGCGACGGGGGGCACCATTACTGGATTGGGCGATGACTTAAAGAGTTCGGTCAGTCTAGATTCAATTATCATGCTGGATGCAAGTACGCTGTATGGCATCGCATTGGTGATGCCGAGTGGCTTTGGCCATGAATATACCAATGGTACTTGCGCCGTCTCCTACACTAATAATTTAAATTGTGGCTACTCAGATGCGAACTTGACGCTGCTCGCGGGTTCTGCAACAAATATTCCCTTCAGTAACGCAAACGGCGGACCTTTTTCGCCTCGCGTCTGGAATGGTGGAATTGAATATGAGCTCAAAAGCGGAGATATTCCTACTCCCACCACCCTCGCCCTCTTGGGCCTTGGCCTAGCTGGTCTTGGTTGGTCAAGAAGGAAACAGAATTCTTAGCAGTAAAGAAAAGTAAACCCGCTACGTATCGCCACATAGCGGGTTTTTTTATGCACGTAAATTAAGACAGGCGAACGTCTCTTTTAGGCGAATGCGGCCGCTGACTAGTTACGGCTTCACGCTGACCGATTGAATTCACAGCACTAAACAGCCAGTCAGAATGACTGTAATTGTTAAGCAAAGTACCGATAAAATTTAAGCGAAAGTAGATGCGCGCCAATGGTAGGGGCGGGTTAAAACTCTACAGCTTAAGGGCCTATGACCGCCGCCCTAGGATCACTTAAGACTTGATTGATACTGAAGATAGAAGCCCCGGAGGCCTCTCTGCGATAGAATTATCACTTTCAGTCCCCCCAGCACAATGGAAGAGCAGGAAGTACTTATCGAACTGGATCGCAAGACCTATGAAGAGGTTCTGGCGTTAGCAGAGCGAAGGGATGCCCCCTCACAAGTTCTAGCAGCCGCGGTCAGCGTATTCAAGACAGCGGTTACTTATGCCGAAGAGGGTGACCGCAGCGAATAGCGATACTCCCCCTTGCCTCTGGGAAGAACCCACTCAGATTGCCGTTCAGAGACGATGGTTGTCGTGGTGATCCTCGGCTTTCTCCGCTTTTGGCAACGTCAGGGAGAGCAACAGCGTTACCAATGCAACCCCGACGATCATGCCATAAAGCACCGTCAGAGACCCGGTCAGCTGGTACAGATACCCCCCCACCCAATTACCGGCAGCAGCAAATGAGGAAAAAGAGACCAAGCTTAGGCTAACCAGGTGCAGGGAGACCCTGGGTTCAAAAAACCGGCTGAACTTACCAACGATCAATCCCCAGAAGGGGAAATACATCACCCCATAGGTAATACCGGCCAGCGGCACCAGCCAGGCCCTGGGTTCAAAAGCCAGAATAAAGGCCCCGGCAAGAAATAGCAGCAAAGAGAAGCGAATTGCAACCGCTCCGCCCCGACGGTCAGCGAGCCATCCCAATCCAATGCCTCCAAACAGCCCCCCCAAACCGGCCAGATTCCAGGTCGTGCTGACCAGCACCGACGCATACCCCAACTCATCACTGAGATAGACATTCAAATAGGTCATGTAGGGTGCCGTCATAATCCCAATCAAGGCACTTAAGAGACAGGCCGTCCGTGCCACCCGGTGGCTAAAACAGAGTTTCAGCGCATCCCACACCGAAACCGACTCTTTTAACCGGCCTCCGGGGACAACAGCGGTCGTCAAGGAACCCGTCAGACCTGGATTTGAGAAGAACAATCCCCATAACGCCGAGGCCAGAATCAGTGTGATCGCTGCGCCTAAGAGCCATAGTTCCTGCCAGACCCAGCCGTTGAACAGGGGGGAGATCAGCACACCGTTTACACATATTCCCACGGCGCTCCCTCCGGCAATCAAGCCCAAGGCACGGTTGCGACTGTGAACGGGGACAACCCGAGAGGCTAGCTCCACCATCGACATCCAGTGCAGCCCAGCACAGCTGGATATCAGGATCAATAACAAGGCCACCTGCCAAACTTGGGTACTGCCTACGACTGCCAGCATACACAGGCCACTTCCGGCCACTGAAAGCAGCGTCACCCGAGCACTCCCCAGCAGTGGAATCAACAGACTGCTCAGCAGACAAAACAACATGTAAGTAAAAGGAACCGAGGCCGTTATCAGGGCCACTTGATCATAGCCGAGTTCCAGACTCTCTTTCATTCTCGGCAACAGTGCCGAAAACAGCCATAGGCCAAAGCCATGGGTGGCCATGACCGACAACGTCATCAAAATAACAAAGGCAAGGATACGTTGTGACGTATCGGCAGAGAGCTGTACAGGTGACATCATTTTATCCATGAGACAGGGGGAAATTTCGGACGCTAGCGAATCAAATTGCCCAAGATCAAACATTCGGGAAAAGCATACGAAAACTCTGTGCATTTGGATATCGAATTTATATGATAAACATCATCAACAACTTTGATAAACGAGTCATCCTTATGTTACTGGACCTGGACCTGCTGAGGACCTTCAGGGCGATCGCCCTCAGCGGCAGTTTTACGGGAGCCGCACAGGCACTGCACAAAAGCCAGTCAGCCGTTAGCATGCAGATCAAGCGTCTGGAATCGCAAGTGGGAAATCAACTGCTGCTCAGGAACAACCAGCGGGTAGAGTTGACGACAGAAGGCGAAATGCTGTTGAGCTATGCCCACCGGATGTTGGCGCTCAATGCCGAAGCCACCGCAGAACTTCAATCCCCCACTCTTTCTGGCAAAGTTCGGTTGGGTGCCCCTGTGGACTACAGCAGCCGCTTTCTCAGCACCGTGCTGCCGGAGATGGCCCGAACCTTTCCCGGGGTGGAGCTGGAGATCCATGCGGACTTCAGCGAGGAGCTTCACAAGATGCTGGAGGCGGGAAAACTCGATCTGGCGGTAGCCACCACTGGCCGCGGGAGGTTACCCGGCGAACCCCTTTGGTCTGAGCCCTATCACTGGGTTGGCGCCAAGGGGGGAAGTGCCTATACCCAGAATCCGGTGCCACTGGCACTACCACCCAAAAACAGCTTTTGTCATGACCTGATTATCAATGCGATCAACACGACCGGACGCAGCTATCGCACCGCCTTCATCGCCAAGACCGATTTCGAGACGGTGATCGCTCTCTCGGCGGATTTTGCGGTGGGTATGGTTACGGAAGCAATTCTGCAATCGTATCCGTTGTCCGGTTTTTCTGTCGGCTTGCAACCCTTGACACAGCAGGATGGGTTTCCACCTGTACCGCCTCTTGAGGCCTGCCTGGTTAGGGCTCCGGGAGAGGTCAGCCCGGCCGCAGAACAACTGGCCACAATGATTATCAACTTCGCCCGCCTTCACTTCCCTTCACAGAGCACCCCATAAAACCAATATGGAAACCGGTGGCAGTCATCCAACTCATCGGTGATTAAAGGAGTTGACTCTCAGGGTGTTCCTCAATCAGCTGCCAACCCGGCAAGAGATGGAAAGCGGGTCACTTGCATCAGTCACCGATGAGCATCCTGATACGCTCGAGCGTGCACCACCGTAAACGCAACTATTAGACTCACAATTCTGACTTGTTGCGGCGCTGGAAAAGAGCGCCGGGGGGGTAAAAGCTTACAGCCTGACGTTAAATGACCGCCGCATTGGGTTCTCTTCCACGCATGCAAATTAGGGCAGGGGGGGGGTAGCAAATACCTAGAGTCTAGAGGCCGTAGACCGCCGCCTTAGGATCACGTACACATTGCCAGTTCAGGAATCTTTTTACGGAATAATTAGATTGTATAGTTCGAGGGTCCTTCCAAAGATTTTCAGTTGCGGGGGGGGCAGCAGCGCAGAGTTTGGCTAGTTACGAGGATTGATATACTTGCTTGCTCGGTTGTAGCAATCGATTGAGTGTCCGTTGTCGATTGAATTCACAGTACATAACGGACGTTTTCAACTATGCCGCTCTCATCTCTAATGTCATGCTATTCTCACCTCTCAGTATTTCCAATGCTTACGCACCACGTCAAAATAAACAGCGTCACAAATTTGACAACGGACATTCCTGGTATAAATTTAAGGTGACTGGCGCTACAATGCGTCAAATTTTTGAATCCACGCCTTAATAACAATAAGCCACTTCAAATGCGCAAAGAAATTAAAGTCCTGATTATTGATGATGATGATCAGCGTCGTCATAACCTACAGGTGATTCATCACTTTTTGGGGCACTCTGTGGTGGTGGCGACTTCCCTCGACTGGAAACAGCGGGCGACGGAGGGTTTTGAACAGAGCAGTGAGGTGGTCGCTGTGTTGGTGGGTGGTGTTGAAATTGATTTCGATTTGCAGACTCTGCTGGCAGATTTGACGGCCTGGGATGCTGGCTTGCCAGTGTTGTTGATGGGTGATCAGGCGCTGGATGAGACCGCTGATGCAGCCCTACGACGTATGGTGATTGGCAATGTTGAATTGCCGGTGGGTTACAATCAACTACTGGATAGTTTGCATCGTGCCCAGCTTTACCGTGAACAATACGACAAGATGCGTGACCGTGACCAGAGTCGTGAAGTTGAGTTGTTTCGCAGTTTGGTGGGCAACAGTGGTCACATTCAGGCGGTGCGTCGTTTAATGATGCAGGTGGCCGATAAAGAAGTCACTGTGTTGATTACGGGTGAGTCCGGTACCGGTAAAGAGGTGGTGGCGCGTAATCTGCACTACAACTCGTCGCGTCGACAGAAGCCCTTTGTACCGGTGAACTGTGGCGCGATTCCAGCCGAGTTGCTGGAAAGTGAATTATTTGGTCATGAGAAGGGTGCTTTTACCGGTGCCATCAGTAGTCGTCCTGGCCGTTTTGAAATGGCCGACGGAGGTACGCTGTTTTTAGATGAAATTGGCGATATGCCGCACAATATGCAGGTTAAGTTGCTGCGTGTTTTGCAGGAGCGTGTTTACGAGCGTGTCGGCGGTAACAAGGAGTTGAAGGCGGATGTGCGTATTATTGCCGCCACCCATAAAGATCTTGATCAGATGATTATTGATAACAGCTTCCGCGAGGACCTGTATTATCGTTTGAATGTATTTCCCATTGAAATGCCTGCGCTACGTGACCGCGTTGAAGATATTCCGTTGCTATTGAATGAGTTGTTGTACCGCATGGAGGCGGAAGGGCGCGGTGTTGTTAAGTTTAACCATTCAGCGATTAAATCACTGTGTCAGCATAACTGGGCGGGCAACGTGCGCGAACTGGCTAATCTGATTGAGAGGCTGGCCATTACGCATCCTGACTCTGTAATCGGCATCCATGACCTGCCGCAGAAATTCCAATATGGCAGTGAAGAAATCGAACAGGAGTTTCAGCAGCTATTTTTTGATAGTCCTGAACCAATTGTTGAAGCACCCATTGAGGTATCTACTTCCACGGTGCTGCCCGATGAGGGCATTGACCTTAAAGAGTATCTCAGTAATCTGGAGCGTGACTTGATTGCACAAGCGCTGGACGACACTGATTCTGTGGTGGCGCGTGCGGCTGAGAAATTACAGATACGGCGCACCACGCTGGTGGAAAAAATTCGTAAATACGGTTTGCAGCGCTAAATCTAGCAAATCGAAAAATCATTCCAGAAAGCCCGCATGTTTTTGTAAGCGGGCTTTTTTGTGCCTGTGATTTTTCATTTAATAGCATTTTTTAAGATGAATTTAGCGTGTTTTTAAACTGTAAATTCCGTCAAAAAACTGCCTTTCTGACACTTTTATGTGATTCTGTTTTTGTTTGTATTTATTTTAACTTATTGAATTTATTTAAATAAAAAGATAGTTATCGTGTTTGTTTGTTTGTAGGCACAAACTTTGCAAAACAGTCTGTAGACAAGAATATCGCCGTAAAGTCGTCAATTAGATGACAAGGGCGAAGGAGACTACAGCACGATGGCAACATCAACGGCACAGCAATTTAAGGATACCTCAGTACAGCTGCCTGCGGCGGCGCTGCAATCAGTTGCAGCCTCGCAGTTCGGAGGCGTTGAGCGCACATCCGAGCAGAACCAACTGCAAGCGGCGTTTGATAGCTTTAACCTGATGTCACAGCAGTTGACCGAGGCTTATCAAACCTTGGAGCATCAGGTAAGTGAGCTGACAGCCGAACTGGCGCACACTGAAGCGCGTCGTGAAACTGAAATGGCAGCCAAAGAACGTGTCACTGGTCGTCTTGAGGGTTTGCTGAGTGCGTTGCCTGTTGGTGTGGTGGTGTTGGATGTATCGGGTCGCGTGCAGGAGTGTAATCCAGCTGCGATTGATCTGCTGGGTGAACCTCTGGAAGGTGAATCTTGGTTAGATGTGATTCAACGCGTGTTTGCACCGCGTCTGGATGATGGGCATGAGGTTTCATTAAAAGATGGTCGTCGTGTCAGCATTGCTACGCGCTCACTGGATGGCGAGCCAGGGCAGCTGATTGTACTGACGGATATGACTGAAACCCGCGCCCTGCAGGAACGTCTCAGCCGTCACCAGCGTTTGTCTGCGCTGGGTAAAGTTGCAGCCTCGCTGGCGCACCAAATTCGTACCCCTTTATCTGCAGCCATGTTATATGGCGAACACCTGCTGGCTGGCGAGCTGGCGCCTGAGCAGCAACAGCGTTTTGCCGGCAAATTGATGTCACGTTTGAACCACCTGGAGCAACAGGTACGTGACATGCTGATTTACGCCAAGGGCGATCTGCCGCTGGATAATTTGATCACTACCGAGCAATTAGTCAGCGGTCTTGACGCTGCGTTGGAAGCGCCACTGGCAACCAGTCAATCCACATGTCAGTTAGCAAATCAGGCCGGTGGTCACCGGTTACAGTGCAACAGTGAAGCGCTGATCGGTGCAGTTCTTAATCTGGTCAATAACGCGATTGAGGTGGTTGGCAAAGGTGCCGTCATCAACATTGAGCTGGATGTCATCATCAATACTTTCCTTCGTATTCGGGTTACCGATCAGGGCCCCGGCATTCCCGATGGTATCAAGGAACATGTGCGTGAAGCCTTTGTGACGTCTAAATCTCACGGTACCGGTTTAGGGCTTAGCATCGTCGAAGGTGTTGTGAAGGCGCACCGAGGCGAGTTCCTAATTAATTCAGACGTCGAGCAGGGTGTCGAAATCTCACTGGTGTTGCCGCTGACGACACAGTCGGATGTGGAGGAAGCATTATGAGTTCAATTATGAATACAGGTTTAATTTTGGTTGTCGAGGATGACCTTGAGCTGCGCGAAGCACTGTGCGACACACTGGAACTGGCTAATTTTGCGGTGATGCAGGCGGACTCTGCCGAAGCGGCTCTGGCATCGCTGGAGAAAAAATCGGTCGATATGGTGGTTAGCGACGTCAACATGGGCGGCATGAGCGGTCATGAGTTGTTGGGTTGCCTGCAGCAGAAATATCCCATGCTGCCTGTGCTGTTGATTACCGCTTATGGCGATGTCAGCCACGCGGTTAACGCCATGCGTAACGGTGCAGTAGATTACCTGCTGAAACCCTTTAAACCTCAACTGCTGGTCGATACTGTTTCGCGTTATGTCAGCGGCAGCAGCTCGCAGCAAGATCTACAGCAGCCTGTGGCGGTTGAACCCTCCAGCCAGCAATTGCTGGATCTGGCGCAGCGTGTTGCTGCGACACCTTCTACGGTGTTGATCTCCGGCGAAAGCGGCACCGGTAAGGAAGTTCTTGCGCGCTACATTCATAACAACTCCCCCTGTGCAGACGGCCCATTTGTAGCGATTAACTGTGCGGCGATTCCTGAAAATATGCTGGAAGCTACTTTGTTTGGTCACGAAAAGGGTGCCTTCACTGGCGCTTACACCAGCAATCCTGGCAAGTTCGAGCAAGCCAATGGCGGTACCTTGCTGTTGGATGAAGTTTCCGAAATGGAAATAGGTCTGCAAGCCAAGTTGCTAAGGGTTTTGCAGGAGCGAGAAGTAGAGCGGGTTGGCGGCAAAAAAGTCATCAAGCTGAATGTGCGTGTTGTTGCCACCACTAACCGTGATCTGCGCCAACAGGTGGCAGACAATAAATTCCGCGAAGATTTGTATTACCGCCTCAGCGTTTTTCCACTGCAATGGTTGCCGCTGCGTGAACGCCGTCAGGATATCGTGCCGCTGGCCAATCGACTGATAAACATGCATTGCCAGAAAATGAACAAAGCACGCGTAGTCTTTGATGCACAATCACAAACAAAACTGATGGGTTATGACTGGCCCGGTAATGTCCGTGAGCTGGATAACGTCATTCAGCGTGCGTTGATCCTGCAGCAGGGCGAATCTGTGACAGCTGATGACCTGATGTTCACCTTGTTCGCGCCTTTAGCAGCGGCTCCTTCAGCATTACATGCAAGTTCAGCAACGTCGGCTGTTACACCAGTCACCAGTGTGCCGGTGGATTCAGTCGCAAATAGCTCAGCGGCTAACGTTGCAACGAATGCAGCAACGAACAGCCCGGTTTTTGAAGAGCAATCGGGTGGCCTGGGCAACGGTATGAAAAGTCATGAATTTCAGATGATTGTGGATGCCTTGAAAAACGAAAGCGGGCGCAAAAAACAAGCCGCTGAAAAGTTGGGCATTAGCCCACGCACCTTACGTTACAAACTTGCTAAAATGCGCGAATCAGGCTTTGACCTGGATGCGGCACTGCACGCCTGTTAAGGGTAGATAGAGGATAATAACAATGAATGTAAGAACCGATATCAACAGCGTTTTGATGCAAATGCGTGACATGCAAGTGCAGGCGCAGGGTCAAATTAATAAGCCTGCTGAGTTAAACAAAGGCCCTGAAAAAACAGAAAGTCCTGGGTTTGGCGAGATGCTTAACAATGCCGTGAATAACGTTAACGAAACGCAGAAGGCGTCAGGTGCTTTGCAAACAGCCTACGAACAGGGCGATCCCAATGTTGATCTGACTCAGGTAATGATCAGCATGCAGAAGGCCAGCGTGTCTTTTCAAGCGATGACTCAGGTACGTAATCGTCTGGTCTCAGCCTATGAAGACGTTATGAAAATGCCAATTTAATGGCTCCAAAGATATACTATTTTTAGATGCCCTTAAAAATTTACAAACAGAACGCACAATCTAGAAGATAAAATTATGGCTACTTTACCTGCAACCACAAACATGAACCCTGGCGGCGCGGCAATGACCTCTCCGCCTGCCAATAATATGGTGCAGGGTTTTGCCAGTGTTGGGATTTTCCGGCAGGTCTTTTTGTTGGTGGGGTTGGCGGCCAGTATTTCCTTGGGTTTTTGGGTTGTGCTGTGGTCACAGGAACCGGATTACGCGCCGTTGCTAACGGACGTACAGAACATCGACGCCAATCAGGCGGTGGGTGTACTGCAATCCAATGATATCCCTTACAAAATTGATAGCCGTAGCGGTGGCCTGCTGGTTGCAGCTGATCAATTGCATGCGGCGCGAATGAAACTGGCGGCGGTGGGCATTGCCGATACCCGCAATGTTGGTTTTGAGCTGCTCGACAAAGAGCAGGGGCTGGGTACCAGCCAGTTCATGGAAAATATCAGCTACCGTCGTGGTCTTGAGGGTGAGCTGGCGCGCACCATTGCTAGTTTGCAAAGCGTGCGTTCGGCGCGTATCCATCTTGGGCTGCCAAAGGCGACTGTTTTTGTGCGTGATGCCCGTAAGCCTTCCGCGTCAGTATTTGTTGATCTGATGACTGGCCGTTCGCTGCGTAGCGAGCAGGTGAATGCCATTACTAATCTGGTGGCCTCCAGTGTGCCGCAGCTTGATCCGATGGATGTCACCATCGTCGATCAAAATGGTCGATTGCTGTCCAATACCGGTGAGACTGAAGATGCTGCGTTGGCGGCCCATCAATTTGAATATACCCGCAAGTTGGAAGCTGTTATCAATGGCCGTGTCGAAGGTATTCTACTGCCAGTTGTGGGGGCTGATAAATTCCGTACGGAAGTGTCTGCCAATGTCGATTTCACCGCACAGGAGGAAACGCAGGAAGCCTACAACCCCGAGCAGCAGGTGCTGCGCAGCGAGCAAACATTGGAAGAAAAACGCAGTGGCTTAGGTGGCGCCGGTGGTGTGCCGGGCGCACTGTCGAATCAGCCTCCGGGTGGTACTTCGGTGCCTGAAGTTGGCGCGGGTGAAGATGGTGCAGCAACCGCTGCCAATACGCCACAAAACAGCCGCACGTCGGCGACCCGTAACTATGAACTGGATCGAAAAATCAGTCATACCCGTTATCAGCAGGGTAAAGTCGAGCGTCTGTCGGTGGCCGTGGTGGTCGATAATACTATCCCTGCCGGTGGTGATGAAGCCGCACCATGGGCTGAGGCTGACATTGAACGCTTAACTAACTTGGTGAAAAGTGCCGTTGGGTTTGATGAGGCGCGTGGTGATGTTGTGACGGTGATTAATGTGCCCTTTATCCCTGTGGAAATAGAAGTGGCCGAGGTCGAAGAAGTAGCCATCTGGCAACAGGCCTGGTTTATGAAGTTGGTTAAACAGGGTTTGGCGGCATTATTGGTGTTGATTCTGGTATTTGTGGTAATCCGTCCGATAATGAAGTCGCTGGCGAGTAATGGACAGCAACAGAAGGAATTAGTCGAGGCAACAGCCCGCGCTAATGAAGCGACAAAACAGGCTGAAGCCGTGGCAAATGCGACGCCTGCTCAGGCGATGGCAATGCAGCAATCTGCGCAAATGGGTGGGGCTGCGGCAATGCTACCGGGGCCTGGTGCAGGCGGCATGTCACTTTCTAATGTGCAGGGCATGATTGATAACGATCCGCAGCGCGCTGCGCAGGTTGTAAAACAATGGGTTAAGGTTGATGAGTAAAAGCGAGTTTCAAACGGTTGAAAATGCCGCCATCCTGCTAATGAGCTTGGGTGAAGACCATGCTGCGCAAATTTTGCGGCATATGGATCCCAAGGAAGTGCAGATGATTGGTACGGCCATGTCGACCCTGCAAAATATCAATAAAGAGCAGATGGATGGTGCGTTGTCGGGTTTCATGGAGGATATCCAGGATGAAACTGGTCTTACCATGGGCTCCGATCGTTATATTAAAAAGCTGTTGGTGCAGGCGTTGGGTAAAGACAAAGCCAATAGCGTGATCGAGCGTATTTTGATGGGTGGGAATACGTCCGGGCTGGATACGTTGAAATGGATGGAACCGCTGGCCGTGGCCGATATCATTCGTTTTGAGCATCCACAGGTGCAGGCCATTGTGTTGGCCTACCTGGACTCCGATCAGGCCGCCGGTGTGCTGGCGCTGTTTGAGGAAAAGGATCGTCTGGATTTGATTATCCGCATTTCTAAATTAGAAACCATTCAGCCCGTCGCATTAGAAGAACTCAATGAGATTATTGAACGCCAGGTGAAAACGGGTACCACGACTCAGCAAACCAGCTTGGGTGGCGCGAAAACAGCCGCCAATATTATGAATGCCATTGATAGCAGCATTGAGTCGCAGTTGCTTGAGGAACTGAGCAGTAAAGATGCGGAACTGAGTACTGAAATTCAGGATTTGATGTTTATCTTCGATAACCTGATTGATGTTGATGATCGGGGTATTCAGGCGCTGCTGCGCGAGGTGTCCTCTGAAGAGTTGATTGTGGCGCTTAAAGGCGCTGACGAAATGGTGCAGGAAAAAATCTTCGGTAACATGTCCAAGCGTGCGGCTGAATTGCTTAAAGATGATCTGGAGGCCAAAGGCCCTGTGCGTCTGAGTGAAGTGGAATCATCCCAAAAAGCCATTTTGATGGTGGCACGTCGTTTGGCTGAGTCTGGCGAAATCCAGCTGGGCAGCGGCAGCGATGACATGGTCTAGGGACGAGCGAGTTCAAATGAGCGAAAATAACAACACACCAGGGGTTATCCCAGCCGAACAGGCGCAGCATTGCGAAGCCTGGCAGATGCCAGAGCTGGAGGCGGTGGGTGAGCTGGTTCAGCTGGGTGGTAAACCTAAACGCCGTACTACCAACAGCAGCGCTAAACCCTCCAACCCCTTTGATGGACCGATGACCGCCTCCAAGGCGCAGGCCATTCAGGATCAGGCTTATCAGGAAGGCCTTGAGTTGGGCCGGCAGGCTGGATTGCAGCAGGCTGAAGCTGAAGTGAATCAGATGAAGGCGCAGATCAATCATTTGATGGGTCAAATGATTCATCCCTTGCAGCAGCAACAACAGGAATTGGAGCTGGCCTTGGTACATTTGTCCGCAGGCATGGCGCGGGCGTTGATTAAAAATCTTCCGCAAATTGATGAACAGGTGATGCTAAATATCGCCCGTCAGGCCTTGGCCGAACTGCCTGAAGGCAGTGAAAATATTCGTATTATGGTGCACCCCTCGGATGTGGAGATGCTGGCCGAAGCTGCACGCCAGCAAGGCGAAAGCTGGCAAGTACTGGCTGATCCCAGCCTAGTCAGCGGTGGCTGTATCATTCGTTCTCAACACAGTTTTGTAGACTTTACCCTCGATACTCGTTTCCAGTTAATGCTGGAAGACATGCTCGGCCAACAACTGGCAGGCCATGCCGGTGGTTCGGCTGAGCAACCGCAGGAGCCGGTGTAATGCATACTGATCTCGCTTCTCGACTGAACAGCCTTAGTGATCGTATTCCCGAGCGAGTCGATCCAGTTGTTGAGGGGCGCTTGACTCGCATTGTCGGACTGACGTTGGAAGCGGTTGGTTGTAATGTGGCGCTGGGTGACCATTGTGAGATTGATATGTCCCATGGCCGCAGCATGGAAGCCGAGGTGGTGGGTTTTGCTGATAATCGTGTATTTTTAATGCCCTTGGGTACGGTTGAGGGTGTCAAACCCGGCGCCCGGGTGCGTCCCGTGCAGCGTTCTAAAGAAGTGCCGGTGGGTTACGGGCTGCTGGGCCGCGTACTTAATGGCGTTGGAGATCCATTGGATGACAAAGGTCCGATTCAAGCCGACGCTAAAACCGGTTTGGAAGGAAAATACATTAATCCTCTGCGCCGGCATCCGATTCATGAATCATTGGATGTGGGAATTCGGTCCATAAACTCACTGCTCACCGTGGGCCGTGGACAACGTTTAGGCCTGTTTGCCGGTAGTGGTGTGGGAAAAAGTGTGCTGCTGGGCATGATGACGCGCTTTACCGAGGCCGATATTGTGGTTGTTGGTCTAGTCGGTGAACGGGGACGTGAGGTAAAGGAATTTATTGATCAGTGTCTGGGGCCTGAAGGTCTGGCGCGGGCCGTGGTGGTCGCATCGCCTGCCGATGATTCGCCCTTAATGCGTCTGCGTTCCGCCATGCTAACCACCAGCATTGCTGAATATTTTCGCGATCAGGGTAAAAATGTTTTATTGCTGATGGATTCGCTGACGCGTTACGCACAGGCGCAACGTGAACTGGCGCTGGCTGTTGGCGAGCCGCCTGCCACCAAGGGTTATCCACCCTCGGTATTTGCTAAATTACCGCAGCTGGTTGAGCGCGCCGGTAATGCCGCAGCGGGTGAAGGTTCAATTACAGCATTCTATACGGTACTGACGGAAGGCGATGATCAACAGGACCCCATTGCCGATGCTGCACGCGCCATTCTCGATGGCCATATTGTGTTATCACGGCGACTGGCGGAATCGGGTCATTATCCGGCTATTGATGTGGAGGCTTCTGTCAGCCGCGTCATGCCTCAAGTCGTCAGCCCAGAACAGATGCAACTAGCGCAGCAATTCCGTCAGGTTTATGCCCATTATCAACAGAGTAGCGACTTGATCAGTGTGGGTGCCTATAGCGCTGGCAGTAATCCTGAAACTGATTTTGCTATTCAGCGCATGCCGGTAATGAAGCAGTTTTTACAGCAGGGTCTTAATGAGGCGGTGGATTATCAACAGAGCAGTAATGATCTGGCAACGATACTGGGGCCGATTCCTGGTCAGCAGTGATCCATATGTCTATGCGACAGGCTTGATATAACAGGTACCGGGTGATGAAAAAATCAGAACGATTAACTCCTCTGCTTAAGTTAGAGCAGAACCGTGAACAGGAACAGGTTAAAGCGCTGGGGGAGGCACGATCAGCCGTCGCAGTGCAGGCCGAAAAGCTTCAGCAACTGGTGGATTACCGCTCGGAATACGAGAGCATGGTTAGTCAGGAGGGTACGCAGGGCATCACGGCTACTCGCCTGCAAGGCTACCATCAATTTCTAAATCGTCTGACCACGGCCATTGTGCAGCAGGAAGAGCAACTACAGTTGGTGCGGCAGCAGGAAACCTTATCTCAGAATCAATGGTTTAAACAGCGTGGTGCCGTTAAACGCATGGATAACCTGATTGGTCGCAATGTTCAGCAGGAGCGTCAGGAAGAGGATAAACGCGAGCAAAAAATGCTTGATGAGCAGGCGCAACAAATTATGGCTTTGCGCCGTACCAACGGTTTCATCTAACCTTTTTCAGAACCCTGTTTAAATAGTTGGCCCACCAATTGCAATGTATCCAGCAGGGAATCCTTTTGGATAAGCGGCAACACCGCAGAAAGCTATGTGCTGGAGAAAATAATGAATGCAACGAACCGTCCAGTTGATGTTTTGCTGAACATTGAAAGTCCCTCGATAAATCAGGCTCAACGCCGTGGAGGAGGCCAATCATCGAGTAATAACTCTGAGCTAAGTGCTTTGAATAGAAAGGAAAATTCCTTTGAAGACGTGTACCGCCAGCAGCGCCGTGACGATAATGAAGTTCGTCAATCAGCACAGCAAAAGAGGTCGGCCGAGCAGCCTTTACGTCATGAAAATCGTTCGACTCGGGCGCAGCACAACGAACCGGTAAAACAATCTCGGGCGGAAACAAAGGCGTCTTCTGACGGCAAGGCTTTGCCGCACTCGGAGCCATCAAATCACGGGCAGGATGATGTTTCTGTGGTCGCTCGCAAGGTTGCTGAAGTGACGACGGGTGATGAGCCAACGTCAGATCTGGCATTGGCTCAAGAGGTTGACGTGACCGTCAAATTTGATGCGTCTGAACTCGCGGTGGGTGACGACGATACCAATGCAGCTGTAGTGAGTTCCGCTCAGCAAGATGACGAGGCTTTAGTTGAGGGTAGCGCTGATACTGTACCGGAGGTGATTGTCGAGGTTGGTGCCAGCAGTGGTACCGAGGCTGATGTGAAATCGGCAGAAAATGTTAATACTGCACAGGCAGGTACAGGGCAGCAATCCGATTCGGAACAGCAAGCGGATACACAGCCGGCTCGGCCCACTGAAGAATCGGTGGTTTTACAATCTCAGCAGGCTGAGCCTGTTAAACAACAGGCTGCTTCCCTGACTTCTGATGCCGATGTGAAAGCCCGCGCGGCACAGGCGTCAGCTGTTGCTGCTGAGGTGTCACGCGAATTTAAGCAAAGCCGTTTGAACGAAACCATTGAAGGTGCCACCAAGGGTGAGGTAAACATCGCCACGCAAACCAAGGCTACGGGGGCTGGTGGCGAGCAAGCGGGACAGCAAGTATCGCAGGATCGTTTGGCACAATTGACAGCTGTTACAGATTTCAAAGTTTTACGTGAGCAGCTTGCCGCTGGCACCGTTAAGGTTGATGCTGGGACGGTCGGTGGCACTAAAGGGGGATCGCTTGATGCCTTGAGTGCGGCCGATAGTGCTGGCGATCGCCTGCCTCGTTTGAATGCTTTAACTCAAGCTTCGCAGGGGCTGGCTAAACCCGGTATTGTTTCGGCGAGCGTGCAGCCGCCAGTGGGTTCTCCTGAATGGGGGCAAGCCATGTCTCAACGCATTATGTGGCTAGCAAATCGTGGCATTAGCTCGGCGGAATTACAGCTTAATCCTCGTGATATGGGGCCGGTTGATGTACGTATTAATGTTTCTGGTGATCAAACTACGGTGCAGTTCAGTAGTCAGAATGCGGCGGTACGTGAGGCATTGGAAAGTAGTGTGGTGAGGTTGCGTGAAATGATGGAATCCAGCGGTCTTGACCTCGCTGATGTTGATGTTTCTGACCAGTCACAATCCGAGCAGGCGCAGGCCGATGGAGATGATGCTTCTGGACGTGCCGCGGCGGGTGAGAAGGATGAATTGGATGGCGTTGCCGAAACAGTTGCTACAACGCGAATAGAATCCGATGGGCTAGTTGATTTTTACGCGTAAATTTTGGTTTGGTTGCTATAGTTAAGGAGGTGGGTATCATTACCCGCCAATATCCCGGGACGGGCTGCGAGACAAGTGATACGCAGGACATTTAAGAGCACATAAATGAACGCTCAAATAGACTATAAAAACGAGAGTTGGTTGTAGAAGTTATGGCTGAGAAAGAAGACTTAGAAATTGAAGAAGGCGCTGAGAAAAAGGGCAAAGGCAAGTTAATTATTATTATTGCCGCGGTGTTGCTGGGCATTGGTGTTGGTGCAGGAAGTGTGTTTTTTCTGGTGGGTGGCAGTGATGAGGTCGCGACTGAGGAAGCGTTGGTGCCGCAACATGTACAGGCCATTTACCATCGATTTGACGAGCCCTTTATCATGACGGTTATGTCGGGTGGTAAGCAGCGCTATTTACAGGTCAACGTGACGGTTAAGACGAAAGAAATAGGTGTGATCAAGTTACTTAAAACCCACGGGCCAGTGGTGAAAAGCTCCTTGAATAACCTGTTTAGTGCGCAGGACCTGAATCACATGCAAAGTGCTCAGGGCCGTATGGATTTGAATGCTGAAGCACTGTCAGTTGTGCAAACCTTCATTACTTCAAAAAACGAAGCATTGACGGTTGAGAAGGTGTTATTTACTGATTTTGTAATGCAGTAAACCCTGACCGCAACGGTTAAATATTATTAACGAGAGTCGGTAACGAATGTTAGAGAACGCACATGTCTGAGGAAGAGCTGTTATCACAGGATGAAATTGATGTCCTGCTGAATGGCGTCGACGAAGGCGAAGTAGATACCGATGAGGTTGCGCCTACTCCGGCGGCGACTGGCGGTGTTCAGCGTTATGATCTGACCAGCCAGGATCATATTGTGCGTGGTCGTCTGCCAACGCTTGAGATGATCAATGATCGCTTTGTACGTTATACCGAGCAGAGCATGTTTAATTTGCTGCGCGAAACGCCAGTGGTGACAGCAGCTAAAATTGAAAATATCAAATTTTCTGAATATACGCAGATGCTCGGTATTCCCAGCAGCTTGAGCCTGGTAAAAATTCATCCATTGCGAGGCACGGCATTGTTTGTGCTTGATGCTGACCTAGTGATTAATTTGGTAGATCGGTTTTTTGGTGGCGGTACTCACGAAAATGACATTGGCGAGCGTGAGTTCACGATGACCGAGCAGCGTATTATCCAGAAGGTGCTGAACCAAGTTTTTGTGGATATGAAAGAAGCCTGGAACACGGTGATGGATATTGATTTTGAATACATGGGAAGTGAAGATAATCCTGCCATGATCAAAGTCATAAGCTCCAGCGAAGTGGTAGTGCTGAGCACCTTCGAGGTCAAAATCGAAGACAGGGGCGGGCGTATTCAGGTGGCGATTCCCTATTCCATGCTGGAACCTGTGCGCGAAGCGCTGGATTCAGGTGTGCAGGCCGATACTGAATATTTGGATGGTAATTGGGCCGAGTCGTTACAGGAAGATATCCGTTACGCCAGCGTGCCAATTAGCTGTCGTATCGCTGAACGAAAAATCACGCTGCGTGAAATTTTGAATTTTAAACCGGGCGATGTGATACCGATCGATATGCCCGATAGCAGCATTTTAATGGCCAATGGTGTGCCTGTTTTTGAAGCAGGCGTGGGTGCCTCAAATGATCATTTGGCCCTGAAGATAAAAAAACAGATCAAACGATCTGGAAAGCCTTCCTAAGAAAGCTGTAATGCCCGAAAGGAGGGCCTGGAGAACACTATGTCAAACGAAAATAATTCGGAAGAAGCTATTTCCGATCAGTTTAAGCAGGCTGAACCCGCGGTGGAACGTGCTGGTTTTGAGCAATTGCACGATGATGGTGGCGAAGCGAATCTGTCACCTGAGCTGGATGTGATTCTCGATATTCCGGTTACCGTATCTATGGAAGTGGGTAATACCGAGATAACTATCCGCAACTTGTTGCAGCTGAACAAAGGTTCGGTGATTGAATTGGATCGCATGGCGGGTGAACCATTGGACGTGCTGGTCAATGGTACGCTAATCGCACACGGAGAAGTGGTGGTGGTAAATGAAAAATTCGGTATTCGCCTGACCGACGTGGTGAGCCCGTCTGAACGTATTCAGAAGCTAAAATAAATAATTTTTGAGTGTCAAAAAACCATCAAACAAGATAATGAATCGTAGACTGCAATACCTCAGTTTAGTTTTACTGGCGATCGTCAGCCCTTTTTGCTGGGCGGCTGAAACGACTATTCCTGAGCCAGGTGTTGGCGCCGGGCAGGTAATGACGGTGCTTGGCGGGCTGGCGTTTGTATTAGCGCTGGTATTTGGTTGTGGCTGGTTGGTCAAACGCTTTAGCGGCATGACCTCCACGCGAGGCGGGGCTATCAAGGTGGTTTCTGTGCTACCTGTCGGTACTCGTGAGCGTTTGGCGTTGGTAGAAGTGGGAGGCCAGCAGCTGCTGTTAGGCGTTACCGCCCAACAAATTACCACCCTGCATACCTTCGACGAACCTGTGGTTGATGCCACAGAAACAAAAAATAATTCAGAGTTTGCACAGAAATTGCATCAGATGATGTCACGAAGCTAATTTAACGCAAAAGTGACATTTTTTTGGTGCCTATGTTTAAACCCTTTCATGTAAAACGGGTTCTTCCTGCTGATGTGTTGTTACAACAATTGTTGCCGCAATTGTTACAACAGATTGGACGCGGTTTGACCCTGATAATCCCTCTGCTGCTGTTGATGCTCGCCCCACAGGCGATGGCGCAAGATGCTACTGGTATTCCTGCACTCACCCTAACAACTAACGAAGATGGCTCGCAGCAATATACCGTAACGCTGCAAATCCTGTTCCTGATGACGGCGCTGACTTTACTGCCAGCGTTGCTCATGATGATGACTTCCTTCACACGTATCATCATCGTCTTTTCGATTCTGCGACAAGCATTAGGTTTGCAGCAAACGCCATCCAACCAAATTCTGTTGGGCCTGGCGCTGTTTTTGACCTTCTTCATCATGACTCCAGTGTTTAACACCGCCAATGAAACAGCCCTGCAACCCTATCTCAGCGGTGAGCTGGCCCCCATGGAAGCTGTGGATGCTGCTTCCAAACCTTTCCGTGAATTTATGCTGGCGCAAACAAGGGAAACTGATTTAGCGATGTTTTCGCGTATTGCCGAAACCGGTGAGTTTGAAACGCCGGCAGACATCCCCTTTTCGATTCTGGTGCCAGCTTTTGTGACCAGTGAATTAAAAACCGCTTTCCAGATTGGTTTTATGGTGTTTATTCCCTTCCTGGTGCTTGATTTGGTGGTGGCCAGTGTACTGATGGCGATGGGTATGATGATGATGTCGCCAGTCATTATCTCGCTGCCCTTCAAAATCATGTTGTTTGTATTGGTCGACGGCTGGGCATTGATTATTGGCTCATTAGCCGCCAGTTACGGGATTTGACCATGATGACAACTACTCTAAAAGGAGAAAATCCATGACCCCGGAAGTTGCTGCGGGTTTGTTTGGTGATGCCCTCTACCTGGTGATTGTTATGGTGATGGTTTTAGTGCTGCCCAGTTTGTTGGTGGGTCTGGTGATCAGTACCTTTCAGGCGGCGACTCAAATTAACGAGCAAACCCTGAGCTTTTTGCCACGTTTGATAATGACACTGATTTCCATAATGGTTGCCGGCCCTTGGATGATTCGCGAACTGATGGATTTCATGACGCGCTTAATGACCGATGTGCCGAACATTATTGGTTAACGGTGATGATTTTGGCTACGCACTCGATTTGTCATTTCGACCCGCGGGAGAAATCGTCACCGAGATTTAAAGATTCCTCATCTATGTTCGGAATGGCAGCGGCATGTCATTTCTATCAACGGGAGGAATCTTGTTGTTTGCAGGTTAAAAGGTTCCTCACACAGCCCAGGCTGGCCTCTCTTGTTTCGCAATTCACCTTGTGCGTGCGGAATGACAAAGGTGCGGAGCAATGCTAGACCTGCCCGTCAACGAATTAACGTCCATGATGGCTGGATTTCTCTGGCCGTTGTTTCGTATTGCCGCGTTTTTTATGTTCATGCCAATTATTTCGTCGCAGTTGGTGCCCGCTCGTGTCCGTTTGGGGTTAGCGGTGTTGGTGACGCTTGCGGTGGCGCCTTTATTACCACCCATGCCGGTTATTGATGGTTTGTCCTTTGAGATTTATGTGTTGATTGGACAACAGTTGCTGATTGGTTTCAGTATGGCGTTTATCTTCCAGATGTTTTTTCAGATTTTTGTACTGGCAGGGCAGATGATCGCCATGCAAATGGGGCTGGGTTTTGCTTCCATGATGGACCCGGTTAATGGCGTGTCGGTGGCGATACTCAGTCAGTTTTATCTGATGCTGGTGATGCTGATGTTTGTTTGCATGAACGGTCATCTGGTTGTCATTGAAGTGTTTATCGAAAGTTTTAAAACCATGCCCGTCGGAGGAGAAATTCTCGAAGTCGGCGTTTTTATGCAGTTGGTGAAGTGGGCCTCGTGGATGTTCGCCAGTGCGCTGGTGCTAGCTTTACCTGCCGTTTGTTCATTGCTGGTGGTCAACTTTGCCTTCGGCATCATGAATCGTGCTGCGCCACAGCTGAATGTGTTCGCGCTGGGTTTCCCGATCTCGATGCTGACGGGTTTGATGATTGTGTTTGTAACGCTGACGCGTTTTGTACCCCAGTTCGACAAGTTAGCGGAGCAGAGTCTGATGATGATGCGCTCGCTGTTGGGATTGTAAGACATGTACTATTTGCTCGATTACTTTGTCAGCTCCATGCTTACTTGTTCTCACGAAAATATCACTATTTTTAGAAAGCCCCGAACGGCTCTGTGGATTCAAGGAGTCCTAAATGGCTGAATCAGACAGCGGACAGGAACGCACCGAAGAGGCAACCCCCAAACGTCTACAGGATGCCAAGGACAAAGGGGATATTCCACGCTCAAAAGAGTTGAACACCACAGCAATTCTGTTAGGCGGCGCCGGCGCCTTGATCGCCTTTGGCGACAGTATTGCGGGGGGGCTGTCGGGCATGATGAGCGCCAACTTCCAGTTTTCGCGGGATGATATTTTTGATCCGAAGTCCATGTTGATCAATCTCGGCCAATCGATGGCTGAAAGCATGATGGCTTTGATTCCCTTTTTTATCGTGGTGGCGTTGGCCGCTATTATCGGCCCTATAGCACTGGGTGGCTGGGTGATGTCTGGTAAATCATTGGCACCCAAGGCGGATCGTATTAGCCCGTTGGCGGGTATCAAACGCATGTTCGCTAAACGCGCCTTGATGGAGCTGATTAAAACTATCGCCAAGTTTATGTTGGTGGCGACCCTGTCGATCATGATCCTGGATTTTATGACCGATGATATTTTGGCGATTGCCAAAATGGATACCGTACCAGCTATGGCTAACGCCCTGCGAATTGTCGGCTGGGCTGTGCTGGGCATGAGTGCCACGATGATTTTGATCGCCGCGATTGATGTGCCTTTTCAGATCAGCAGTCATGCCAAAAAGCTGAAAATGACCATGCAAGAAGTGAAGGATGAAATGAAGAACACCGAGGGCAAACCCGAGGTAAAGCAGCGCATTCGGCAATTACAATATGATATGGCGCAGGGACGCATGATGTCTGCGGTGCCGGAAGCTGACGTGGTAATTACCAATCCGGAACACTACGCCGTGGCGTTGAAATATAACTCCGATAATATGGGCGCACCTCTGCTGGTTGCCAAAGGTGCCGATCATATTGCCTTTAAAATCCGTGAAATCGCCAAGGCTCACGAAATTCCAATTTTAGAGGCTCCACCACTGGCTCGCGCCGTGTTCTACAGTACTGAGCTTGAACAGGAAATTCCGGCAGGGCTGTATGTTGCCGTGGCTCAGGTTCTTGCCTATATCTTCCAGTTACAGAGTTTCCAAAAACGCAAGGGACCTCGTCCTGGGCCTATGCCTGACTTGCCAATCCCTGACGAATTGAAGCGTGATGAGTAGAAGTGTGGGATAGGGGCCCTTAATTGGCACCAAGAACCGAATGCGCCGAGTTTTCATTTTTATTGTGTAGGCGTGGGGCCGCACGGTAGTTATTACAAAAAGATATATAAAAAGCATATCTCTATAGTAATACCCATATAGTCTTGCAAAGACCATTGATGAATATCAATTCCCTCACTAATTAAAGGGGGTTTATCTGGTGTGCTATGAAGATAAGGGTAGATTTCCTGAAAAATGGCGTTTATTCTTCGTATTCCCAG
>Ga0209396_1001804_pt1 | contig 23163 bp, 21 predicted proteins | sample GOMGulsemesocosm_6_FD_184638 | JGI IMG/M metagenome (GOLD analysis project Ga0209396, IMG submission 184638) | Methane-oxidizing microbial communities from mesocosms in the Gulf of Mexico - GOM8C Gulf of Mexico (SPAdes) (version 2) | ecosystem: Environmental > Aquatic > Marine > Cold seeps... | reverse complement strand
CCGACGAGCTACCAGACTGCTCCACCCCGCAACAAATTGTCAGACAACTACGTTTCTGGTACGTATATGTCTTTAACACTTACTTCCAACTGTGTGGGCTGGCGCCTACACAACCCTTGTTAAATAAGGGTCTCGTCTAAAAGTGAGGCAATTATAGGGATGCGACCCTACCCGGTCAAGCCCTCATTCACATCTATTTAAAACTAAATATTTACTACAAAATATGGTGCCGAAGGCGGGACTTGAACCCGCACGACCATAGGTCACCACCCCCTCAAGATGGCGTGTCTACCAATTCCACCACTTCGGCAAAACGTCTTCTGTGAGACACCTAAAGATGTCTCGCTAAATCTGGATTGAGGATAGCCCCTAAAGACTTAATTCCAAACTTAGCTCGCCTAGATTTAACTAGTCCAGATCTGGCAGGCTGGCATCTACTGGCTGCTCTTCAGGCAAACCCTGCTCAAGCATTTCAGGCAATGCATCCGCATCTACTGCTTGCACAGTAACCGCTTCAGGAATACCTGCGTTAGCGTCAATAACAGACTTATCCTTGGCAACAATCGCCAACGCAAAGCTGGTCACAAAAAAACAGGTGGCCAGTACCGCTGTCGTACGGGTCATAAAGTTACCCGAACCACCGCTACCAAAAACTGTTTGTGATGCGCCGGCACCAAATGAAGCGCCCATGTCCGCGCCTTTACCCTGCTGTAACAATACCAGTGCAATGACGGAAATCGCCAACAACACATGTACAATTAAAATTATACTTTCCATTTTCTAACTCGCTAATTTGCAGCTGCACAAATTGCAGCAAAAGCGTCTGCATCAAGTGATGCTCCGCCCACTAATCCGCCATCAATATCCGCCATGGCAAATAATTCTTTGGCATTGCCAGCATTTACGCTGCCGCCGTATAACACCGGTACGCGCTGGGCAATATCAGCATCAATCGCTGCCAACTTATCGCGCACTAATTTGTGAACCTGCTGCGCCTGTTCAGGCGAAGCTGAGTCACCTGTACCAATCGCCCAAACTGGCTCATAGGCAATCACCGCTTTGGCAAAGGCGTCAATACCCGCCGCTTCGATTACTGCATCCAATTGGCGATTAACCACAGCATCGGTTTCGTTCGCTTGACGCTGTTCGCGGGTTTCGCCAATACATAAGACTGGCGTCAATCCAGCGCTCAGCGTGGCAACAAATTTTTCTGCCACATCGCTATCTAACTCAGCAAACAGACTACGTCGCTCTGAATGCCCCAGAATCACATACTGACAGCCAAAATCGGCCAACATCGACAGGGATTCTTCACCTGTATAGGCTCCGCTTTCAAATTGGCTGACGTTCTGCGCCCCCAAAGCAATGGCAGTCCCAGCCAGCAATTCCTGAACCTGATGCAGGTAAGGCGCTGGAGGACAGGCAACAACTTTGGCGCCAGTAGAAATGGTTTGCACATAACCGGCCAGCAAGTTGGCAACAGTTGCCTTATCGGCATTCATTTTCCAGTTTGCAATGACGAGTTTTGCGCGCATAAATTCCACCTTTCCACGAAGCGCGCAATGGTATCTAAGTTAGCCGCAACTTACAAGATAGAGAAACCACTGCGCAACGCTGTTTAAACGATTACGTATCAGCTAATTGCGCTTTTCACCTGGCCCGCCAATTGGTTAGCTAGCTCACCGACAAGTTCGGCATCTTCGCCTTCAACCATAACGCGTACCAAGGGCTCGGTCCCGGACATTCGCAACAAGACACGACCACGGCCACCCAGTTTATCTTCTGTTTCCGCAACGGCCTGCTGTACGGCGGTATTTTCCACAGGATTCATACGTTCCAGCAAGCGCACGTTGACCATGGTCTGGGGCATTTTTACCATGCCTTTTTTCAATTCATGCAACGTTTTGTCGTTGGAAGCTACGGCATCTAGCACCTGCAGTGCAGAAACAATGCCGTCACCGGTGCTGGTTCTATTCAAGCAAATGATATGCCCAGATGACTCTCCACCCAACGCCCAATCATTTTCTTTCATTTTCTCAAGCACATAACGATCACCAACATTGGCGCGAATAAAAGGGATTTCCAGTTCTTTTAACGCCAGCTCCATGCCCAAATTGCTCATCAACGTGCCAACCACTCCACCATTGAGAATGCCCTGCTCTTTTTTGTGGCGCGCAATGATATAAACCAGCTCATCGCCATCAACGATTTCACCTTTATGATCCACCATAATCAAGCGATCGCCATCGCCGTCCAGCGCAATACCTAAATCGTATTGTTTTTCGACAACAGTTTTTTGCAGTAACGTGGGGTGTGTCGAGCCACATTGCTTATTAATATTCAAGCCATCAGGGCTAACACCAATTTCGTGTACCTCAATACCCAGCTCAGTCAACACACTAGGCGCGATGTGATAGGTCGCACCGTTTGCGCAATCCACCACAACTTTTAACCCGGCCAGTTTATTACGCCCAAACAAGGTGCTCTTACAAAACTCGATATAACGACCCGCGGCATCTTCTACCCGGAAAGCTTTACCCAACTTATCGGAGGACACAGTGGTCATTGGCTGATCAATCATTGCCTCAATAGCGAACTCAACGTCATCGGGCAGTTTGGTGCCTTCGCCGGAGAAAAACTTGATGCCATTATCTTCGAAGGGGTTGTGTGAAGCACTGATGACAATGCCAGCCTGTGCGCCTAACGTACGCGCCAAATAGGCAATACCAGGGGTTGGCATCGGGCCTAACAATTTAACATTGACGCCAGCAGAAATGATGCCTGCCTCCAGCGCCGATTCGAACATATAACCGGAAATACGAGTATCTTTACCAATCAGGATATTTTTCACGCCGCGCTCAGCAAATACCTTCCCTGCGGCCCAGCCTAATTTCAGCATGAACTCGGCAGTAATAGCGCCTTCACCCACACGGCCTCGAATGCCATCTGTGCCAAAATACTTCTTACCCATGCTGCTCCCCCTTAAATCCTGCTACTACTAATCTTTAGTTGTATCTAAACACCACGTGCCATCACTGCTGCGGCCATTTTAACGACATCAGCGGTCGCTGCCACATCATGACAGCGCACAATATGTGCACCTTTCGCCACCGCCATTACGGCCACGGCCAAACTGCCGTACAACCGCTCATCAACGGGCTTATCCAGCACTTGTCCGATCATGCCTTTACGCGACATACCAACCAGCAGTGGCAACTTCAAACAGTCAAACTCTTCTAACCTATCCAGCAATTGCAGATTATGCTGCAGGGTTTTACCAAAACCAAAACCGGGATCCAGCAGCAGCTTCTGACGATCAATGCCAGCCTCACAACAGGCCTTGACGCGCGCATCCAGATAATCAATCACATCTGTGACCACATCATCATAGTGCGGTGCCTGTTGCATAGTTTGTGGCTCGCCCTGCATGTGCATCAAACAAATCGGCAGCCCGGTATCCCGCGCAGCCTGCATGGCGCCGTCTCGACTCAACGCGCGTACATCATTAATTAAACCCGCACCGGCAATGGCCGCAGCGGTCATTAACTGAGCAGTACTGGTATCAACGGAAACAACCACATCAAAGCGTCGCCGAATAGCCTCAACCACCGGCAGCACTCGATCCATTTCCTGCTGTGGAGCAACCACTTTAGCACCGGGACGCGTTGATTCGCCGCCCACATCAATAATACTGGCACCATCGGCGATCATCTTTTCAACGGTTTGCAGCGCACTATCAAGATTAACACCGCCAGCACTGTTGCTGACGTGACGGCCACCATCGGAAAAAGAATCCGGCGTCACATTCAGTACGGCCATAACGTGTGGAACAGATAAATCCAAGGCAAGACCGGCGCAATCAAGTTGCGCCGGCAGTTCAGGCAGGTTATTTGATGTCATAAAACGAGGCGTTAATGCTCGCCGGCAGGACGGCCGTCCACAGAGTCATCGGTATTCTTGTTATCACGATCAGGCGTGGTCGTTTTTTCAGCCTTTGCTGAACCGGAACCATTACTGTCATCGTTATTCTCAGCAGGCGGACTTGGCTTATTACCATCCATGATCTCGTCGATTTGCGAGCTATCGATGGTTTCATATTCCATTAGCGCATCGGCCATCACATGCAGCTTACCAATATTGTCTTTTAATAACGTTTCAGCCGTAGCATAGCACTCATCAATGATACGACGAATTTCTTCATCAATCTGACGTTTGGTATCTGCCGAAACATGGCTACCTGAGCCAGCCGCAGATCGACCAAGGAATACTTCGCCTTCGTCTTCCTCATACATTAGCGGACCCATCTTTTCAGACAACCCCCACTTAGTCACCATGTTACGCACCATGCCAGTCGCGCGCTGAATATCATTCGATGCACCGGTTGTAACACCGTCCACGCCTAAGGTCAGTTCTTCAGCAATACGGCCACCGAACAGGCTGCACACGTTACTGATCAGGAAGCGTCGACTGTGACTGTAACGATCCTCTTCTGGCAGGAACATCGTCACACCCAAGGCACGGCCACGCGGAATAATGCTTACCTTGTAAACCGGATCATGCTCAGGCATTAAACGACCAACGATGGCGTGTCCCGCTTCGTGATAAGCAGTATTACGCTTCTCATCTTCGGACATCACCATGGAGCGGCGCTCGGTGCCCATCATGATTTTGTCTTTGGCCAGTTCAAATTCGTTCATTTCAACCAGGCGTTTGTTGGAGCGCGCCGCAAACAATGACGCTTCATTCACCAAATTAGCAAGATCTGCACCGGAGAAGCCTGGCGTACCGCGTGCGATCAGTGCTGGCTTAACATCATCACCAAGTGGCACTTTACGCATGTGCACCTTGAGAATTTGTTCACGACCACGAATATCCGGTAGACCCACCACAACCTGACGATCAAAACGGCCCGGACGCAGTAACGCAGGGTCAAGCACATCAGGACGGTTAGTCGCGGCAATGACGATCACGCCCTCTTTACCTTCGAAGCCGTCCATTTCAACCAGCAACTGGTTTAATGTTTGCTCACGCTCATCGTGACCGCCACCCAGGCCTGCGCCACGATGACGACCGACGGCATCAATTTCATCAATGAATATAATGCAAGGTGCATGCTTTTTGGCTTGCTCGAACATGTCTCGCACCCGTGATGCGCCAACACCCACAAACATTTCCACAAAGTCAGAGCCGGAAATCGTGAAGAACGGCACCTTGGCTTCACCGGCAATGGCTTTTGCCAGCAGCGTTTTACCGGTACCTGGAGAACCCACCATCAACACACCGCGTGGAATGTGACCACCCAGCCGCTGAAATTTACCGGGGTCGCTCAAAAACTCAACCAGTTCCTGCACTTCTTCCTTGGCCTCCTCAACACCGGCCACGTCATCGAAGGTAGTGGTAATCTGGTCTTCGCCTAGCATGCGGGCTTTACTCTTACCAAAGGACATGGGACCGCTTTTGCCACCGCCACCGCCCTGCATCTGCCGCATAAAAAACATAAATACCGCAAGAATAACCAGAATCGGGAACGCCGCTACAAACAACTGCGTCCACAGGCTTTGTCCTTCAGGCTGCTTACCAACCACCTTAACGTTATGACTCAGCAGGTCATCCATTAATTTAGGATCAGCTACCGATGGGCGCACCGTTTCGAAACGCGTATCATCACTGAACACACCGGAGATAACCTGCCCTTCGATAATGACCTGGCGTACTCTATCGCGTTGCACTTCGGCAACAAAATCAGAGTAGTTGAGCTGCGCATTGGGGCTCTCGGTATTAAAGTTATTAAATACCGTCAGCAGAACTGCCGCGATAACGAGCCACAATACTAAATTTTTTGCCATGTCGTTCAAGGCAACACCTCTTTTATAAACAGTTAAAAACCGGTAACAATTACTGCAACCCGTCACTTTATCCTTTTTTCACTTACGCAAAACCAGCGCAAACAATGACTATCCTTTAAAACCACTTGCCACCAGATACTGCTCTTTAGAGCGCGCCCGCGAGGCATCCGGCTTACGAATCTGCACCTTATTAAACTTTGACCGCGCAGTCTTCAATAATTCATCAAAACCATCACCGTGAAACACTTTGGCAATAAAAGTGCCACCAGGGGCCAGAATTTGATCCGTCATATCGACGGCCAACTCTATCAAATACATAGCCTTAGGCTGATCAACAGCGCTTACCCCACTCATGTTGGGGGCCATATCGGAAATTACAAGGTCGACTTTATCATCACCCAGCACATGAATGATTTGCTCGTAAACGTCCAGCTCAGTGAAATCACCCTGCACAAAGTCAACGCCATCAATCGGCTCCATGGGCAGAATATCCGAGGCCACAACGCGTCCTTTCTTTCCGACTAGCTCAACAGCCACCTGTGACCAACCACCCGGCGCCGAACCCAGATCAAGTACCGACATGCCGGGCTTAATCAGTTTATCCTTATCCTGTATTTCCAACAGCTTATAACTGGCGCGTGAACGATAGCCATCCTGCTGGGATTTTTTTACATATTGATCGTTGAAATGCTCGTCGAGCCAACGGCCACTGGATTTACTACGTGCCATGATATATCACTGTTCCTGACGATCGGCTATAATGCCCGCCTCTTTAAACCCTTGTTTACATTTTCCGGATCACTATGGCGTTACCCAACGAAAAAATCAAAGCATTCCGTGGCATCGGCCACAACCTGAAACCGATCGTTACTATTTCTGAAAACGGTATCACCGAAGGTGTGCAACTGGAACTGGACCGCGCGCTGAATGATCACGAGCTAATCAAGGTAAAGATAAGCTGCGGCGATCGCGAACAAAAACAAGAGTTGATTCAAGAGCTTGTTAACAACTGCGGTTGCGAACTGGTACAAACCATTGGCAAAATCGCGCTCGTTTACCGTGCAGCGACTAAGCCAAACCAAAAGCTATCCAATATTTCACGCTTTTATCAGCGCTAAACCTCTCCAGACCCCAGCAATAACAATTACGGCAGCTCATCGGCTGCCGTAATCAGGTCACAATCAGATTAAATCTTAAATGTGTTGAACCGAAATAATTTCGTATTCGACCAGTCCGCCAGGTACGTTCACACCAACCACATCCCCTTCGGATTTACCGACCAAACCGCGAGCAATCGGTGACGTGATAGAGATTTTGCCGACTTTCAGGTCAGCCTCATCTTCGCCAACCAGTCGGTAACTCACCTCTTCTTCGGTATCAATATTTTCCAGCGCGACAGTCACACCAAAAATCACCCTGCCAGTATTAGCGATGGCCGTAACGTCAATGACCTGCGCGTTGCCCAGCTTACCTTCAATTTCCTGAATACGACCCTCGGCAAAACCCTGCTCTTCACGAGCGGCATGGTATTCGGCATTTTCTTTTAGGTCACCATGCGCACGCGCTTCGGCAATTGCCTCAATAATGCGCGGACGCTCAACGGCCTTCAGGCGCTCCAGCTCTTCACGTAGCTGTTGCTCGCCCAGTTTACTCATCGGAAACTTGCTCATGCGCCAACCTTAATATTTTCATGCAGATCCTGCAATCTGCGTACTTGCTCTTCTGCTGTGTAAGCACTGGCTTCACAGAACGCCTCTGCGGCCGCCATAGTCGTGCTGTAATACACGCGATGCTGCTTAGCCGTGCTACGAATGCTCGCCGAATCCGCAATAGTCTGCGTACCCTCAGTGGTGTTAACGATGTAGCTTACCTCGTCATTTTTCAGCATATCCACGATATGCGGACGACCTTCGGCCACCTTATTAACCACCGCCACTTCAACACCGGCCTCTGCCAATACTTTGGCCGTACCGCGCGTTGAAACTATTTCAAAGCCCAGTTTAGTCAAGTTTTGCGCCACACCGACAATACGATTCTTATCTGCATCACGAACACTAATAAAGGCACGACCACCTTTCGGCAAGATGTCGCCAGCGCCAATTTGCGCTTTAGCGTAGGCTTCAGCAAAGCTGTCACCCACACCCATCACCTCACCGGTAGATTTCATTTCAGGGCCGAGAATTGGATCGACACCCTGGAATTTATCGAATGGGAATACCGCTTCTTTAACACTGATGTGCGGAGGAATCACTTCTTCAGTGAAGCCCTGATCTGCTAGCGACTGACCCGCCATGCAACGCGCCGCTACTTTCGCTAACGACACACCGATACACTTGGATACAAACGGCACGGTACGCGAACCTCGCGGGTTCACCTCAATCACGTAAATTTCGCTATCCTGATAGGCCAACTGCACATTCATCAAGCCGACAACACCCAGCTCCATGGCCATTTGTTTTACTTGGTCGCGCATCTGATTCTGGACATCGGCAGGCAGGTTATACGGCGGCAAGGAACAGGCCGAATCACCAGAGTGAACACCTGCTTGCTCAATGTGCTGCATGATGGCACCAATCACCACATGCTCACCATCGGATACCGCATCTACATCCACTTCAATAGCCGCACTGAGGAATCGATCCAGTAGCACCGGACTATCATTGGAAACCGACACCGCTTCCTTCATGTAACGTTTTAATTCATCGATGCTGTAGACAATTTCCATTGCCCGACCACCTAACACGTAGGATGGGCGCACCACCAACGGGAAACCAATTTTCTCGGCTTCCACCAGGCTTTCTTCCAGACTTCTTACCGTGCTGTTATCTGGCTGCTTCAGCCCCAGCTTTTGAATCATTTGCTGGAAGCGCTCACGATCTTCGGCGCGATCAATCGCATCCGGCGTGGTACCAATAATGTTTGCACCTGCCGCTTCCAGACCACGCGCCAATTTCAACGGTGTTTGGCCACCGTACTGAACAATCACACCCTTAGGCTGTTCGATACGGATAATTTCCAATACGTCTTCCAGTGTTACTGGCTCAAAATACAGACGGTCAGAGGTGTCGTAATCGGTAGAAACAGTTTCCGGGTTACAGTTAACCATGATGGTTTCGTAACCGTCATCACGCATTGCCAAGGCGGCATGCACACAGCAGTAGTCAAACTCGATGCCCTGACCAATACGGTTCGGACCGCCGCCCAACACCATGATTTTGTCACGTGTTGTCGGCAGCGCTTCACACTCTTCTTCATAGGTGGAATACATGTACGCAGTTTCTGAAGAGAACTCAGCCGCACAGGTATCAACACGCTTGTAAACAGGGTGCACATCCAGATCGACACGACGCTGACGCACTTCATGCTCAGACACACCCAGCACAGCCGCCAGGCGCATATCAGCAAAACCTTTACGCTTAAGCTGGAACAACTGCTCACGCGCAATGCTGCTCAACGCTTGGCCAGCCAACGCTTTCTCGTCGTTAACGATGTCTTCAATCTGCACCAGGTACCATGGATCAATACCACTAGCCTCGTAGACTTCATCAACATTGAAACCGACACGGAAAGCATCCGCCACATACAAAGGACGCTCAGCACCCGGCGTACGCAACTCATGCATAATCAAGGCACGCTGATCAGCCTCGCTATCCTCAGCGTTAACAATAGGATCAAAACCACTGATGCCCACTTCCAGACCACGCAATGCTTTTTGCATGGATTCCTGATAAGTCCGGCCAATCGCCATGACTTCACCGACAGATTTCATCTGCGTGGTCAGGCGCGAATCAGCCTGCGGGAATTTTTCGAAAGTGAAACGTGGAATTTTAGTAACAACGTAGTCGATGCTCGGCTCAAAAGAAGCCGGTGTTGCACCGCCAGTAATTTCATTTTGCAGCTCATCCAGCGTGTAACCAATCGCCAGCTTGGCTGCCACTTTTGCAATCGGAAAGCCGGTCGCTTTAGAAGCCAGCGCCGAAGAGCGTGATACCCGCGGGTTCATTTCAATAACAACGATACGGCCGGTCTTCGGGTCCATACCGAACTGCACGTTCGACCCACCCGTTTCCACGCCGATTTCTCGCAATACCGCCACCGAAGCATTACGCATCAGCTGGTATTCTTTATCGGTCAAAGTCTGCGCAGGCGCTACCGTGATCGAATCACCGGTATGAACACCCATGGCATCGAAGTTTTCGATGGCACAGATGATGATGCAGTTGTCGTTTTTGTCACGCACAACTTCCATCTCGTATTCTTTCCAGCCAATCAGCGACTCATCAATCAGCAGCTCAGTGGTTGGTGACAGATCAAGACCTCGCTCACAAATCTCAACGTATTCTTCTTTGTTGTAAGCGATACCGCCGCCGCTGCCACCCATGGTGAAAGACGGACGAATAATACACGGGAAGCCTAATTGCGCCTGCACTTGATGCGCTTCTTCCATGCTGTGCGCGATGCCTGAACGTGGCGTCGCCAGACCAATAGCTTTCATCGCTTTATCAAAACGTTCGCGATCTTCGGCCTTATCGATAGCATCCTGAGTCGCGCCAATCATTTCAACGCCAAACTCTTTTAACACGCCTTCACGATCCAGATCGAGCGCACAGTTCAGCGCAGTCTGACCACCCATAGTAGGCAGCAAGGCATCTGGACGTTCCTGTTCGATAATTTTAGCAACCGTCTGCCAGCGCACTGGCTCAATGTAGGTCGCGTCCGCCATCGCCGGATCAGTCATGATCGTCGCCGGGTTGGAGTTCACCAGAATAACGCGGTAACCCTCTTCACGCAGCGCCTTACAGGCTTGCGCACCGGAGTAATCGAATTCACAAGCCTGACCAATAACAATTGGGCCGGCCCCTAAAATTAGGATGGATTTTATGTCGGTACGTTTTGGCATAAATCTATATTCGCTCTGGAGACTGTTGCGGCGGCGCTTACTGGGCAGCCACTCTCATTAATTCGATGAAACGATCAAACAGGGGTGCCACGTCATGTGGACCCGGGCTTGCTTCAGGGTGACCCTGGAAGCTATAAGCCGCTTTATCAGTGCGTCGGATGCCCTGCAAAGATTTATCAAACAAGGAAACATGGGTTGCTTCCAGGTTGGCAGGCATGGATTCTTCATCCACTGCAAATCCGTGGTTCTGACTGGTGATCATCACAACTTTGCTGGCAAGGTCCTGTACCGGGTGGTTAGCACCGTGGTGACCGAACTTCATTTTGATCGTTTTTGCGCCACTGGCCAGCGCCAATAACTGGTGACCCAGACAAATACCAAATACGGGGATATCAGTCTCAAGAATCTCTTTGATCGCCTTGATCGCATAATCACACGGCTCGGGATCGCCCGGGCCGTTGGAAAGGAATACTCCGTCGGGATTCAGCGCCAGAACTTCAGCAGCAGGTGTTTGTGCAGGCACAACGGTCAAACGGCAACCGCGTGATACCAACATGCGCAGGATGTTGCGCTTCACACCGTAATCGTAAGCGACTACGTGGTAAGGCGTGCTGTCAGGCTTCACAAAACCTGATTCACCATCATTCGCCCACTTCCACTCGCCTTCAGTCCATTCGTAGGCTTCAGCAACGGTCACCTCTTTGGCCAGATCCAAACCCTTCAGACCCGGAAAGGCTTTCGCCGCTGCCAATGCTTCAGCAATCGCTTGCTGTTCATCAACACCCGCTTCCAGCACTTTCACACAACCGTTTTGAGCGCCCTTCTCACGCAGCACGCGTGTCAAACGACGGGTATCGATTTCAGCGATGCCCACTACGTTACGACGTGTTAGATATTCATCCAGCGTTTCAGTCTTACGCCAGTTGCTCGCAATAATTGGCAAGTTGCGGATCACCAAACCAGCAGCCCAGACACGATCAGACTCTTCGTCTTCCTCGTTGGTTCCGGTGCTACCAATATGGGAATAGGTCAATGTAACAATCTGGCTGGCATAGGAAGGATCGGTAACAATCTCCTGATAGCCGGTCATGGCGGTATTAAAAACCACCTCGCCGGTGGCTTGGCCATCAGCCCCGATTGCCACACCCTTAAAAATACTACCGTCGGCTAATGCCAGTATGGCCTGTCTAGTCAACCTGAATTCCTCGCGCGTATTTTCTTAGGATCAACTGCTTTAAAACGGCATTTCTGCCTAAGCTAGCTGCAAAAAAGCGAGATAGGGCTAAGGCCTTATCCCGCTTTTCGAATTTGTTGTGAGTTTTCGCTACTCACTGGGGCGGCAATTCTACGGAAATTGCGCTGATTTGTCCATATTTCTCTGAGGGTTCAGAGCAGGAATATGGCCAATTTAGACAAACAGTTTTTATTTCAGATTCAACACGTCCTGCATATCAAACATACCTGTTGGTTTTTGGCTCAACCACTGCGCTGCACGTACCGCACCACGGGCAAAGGACATACGACTGGTGGCCTTGTGAGTAATCTCAACACGCTCACCGTCAGCGGCAAAGATTACCGTGTGATCACCAACAATATCGCCCGCTCGCACTGTGGCAAAACCAATAGTTTCACGATCACGTGCACCGGTTTGACCTTCACGGCCGTAAACCGCGCATTTTGACAGGTCGCGATCCAGCGCATTAGCCACCACTTCACCCATGCTCAACGCTGTACCTGAAGGCGCGTCCACTTTGTGACGGTGATGCGCTTCGTATACCTCGATATCAACATCATCACCCAATACGCGAGCCGCAATATCAAGCAATTTAAAGCACAGATTCACGCCTGTGCTGAAATTTGACGCCACACACAAGGCGGTTTGATCAGCGGCCTCCTGCATTTGTGCTTTTTCTTCATCGGCAAAACCAGTGGTACCGACCACCAGCTGCTTGCCCGCCCGGGCACAAATTGCCGCATTCGCCAGCGTTGCCGCAGGCGTAGTGAAATCAATCAGCACATCAAAATCTTCAATAGCCGCCGACAAATCGCCGACCACCTTAATGCCATTGGCGCCAATACCGGCCAGCTCACCAACATCAACACCCACCAGCGAACTATCGGGACGCACAACGGCAACCGTCAATTCAGCATCTTCGGCCAACGTTACCGCTTCAACCAAGGCTTTTCCCATCCGTCCGGCAACACCGGTCACTGCAATGCGTGTCATGACTTATCCTGCTTTAAGCTATTTGTTCAATTCAAAAAAATGGATGCCGGACGACTTAATAAAAGCATGCCCGGCATGACGTGAGCGGAAGCCACCCACGAAGCTAATTCGTCATTCCGGCGCAGGCCGAAATCCATCGCGCTCTAAGTTTTCATCTCATCGAAAAAGTTTTTAACGCCCGCAAACCAAGAGCTCTTTTTCGGTGACTGCTTATTACCTTCACCATCCAGCGTTGCCTGGAATTGCTTGAGCAATTCTTTCTGCTCACTATTCAACTTCACTGGCGTTTCCACGTAGACACGACACAGCAGGTCGCCAGTCGCACCGCCACGCACCGGCGCAACGCCTTTGCCGCGCACGCGGAATAATTTGTTGGTTTGTGTTTCAGCAGGAATTTTCAACTTCACGCGACCATCCAGCGTCGGCACTTCCAGCTCGCCACCCAAAGAAGCATCAACAAAGCTGATGGGCACTTCACAGTAGAGATTGGCGCCATCACGTGTAAATATTTTATGATCACGCACACTGACCTGCACGTACAGATCACCCGACGGACCACCGTGCACACCCGCCTCACCTTCGCCCGACAGACGAATTCGATCACCGGTATCAACACCGGACGGAATCTTCACGGACAGCGTCTTGGTCTCTTCTACACGCCCCGCGCCATGGCATTTATGGCACGGATTTTTAATTGTTTTACCCTGTCCTTTACAGCGCGGACAGGTCTGCTGTACCGCAAAGAAACCTTGCTGCATGCGCACTTGACCGACACCACCACAGGTTGGGCATTCTTCGGGCTGCGAACCCTTTGCCGCACCAGAACCATCACAACCACCACAACCCACCATGGAAGGTACTTTGATTTTAGCCTGCGTGCCTTTAACGGCATCTTCCAGATCCAGCTCCAGGCTGTAGCCTAAATCTGCACCACGCTGAACATGACTACGCTGACGACCGCCGCCTCCGCCAAAGATATCGCCAAACACATCACCAAATACATCGCTGAAGTTGCCACCAGCGTGGCCGTGACCACCGCCGCCATTTTGATCAACACCGGCATGACCAAACTGATCGTAAGCCGCGCGCTTTTCGCCGTCGGAAAGGACTTCATAGGCTTCATTCACTTCCTTGAAGTGCGACTCGGTATCCTTATCACCGGGATTACGATCCGGGTGATACTTCATGGCCATACGTCGATAAGCCTTTTTAATTTCCTTGCCGTCAGTGCCTTTGGAGACACCCAGCACTTCGTAATAATCGCGTTTTGACATATTGTTCCGCTACTTTCCTGCAATTCATCTAAAGCGTAAATCGTAAACCGAGCAAAGGCGCGGGACCGAAGCCGCGCGCCTTACTTGCGATATTGAGCTGTTCTCAAGAGAACCTCAAACAATCTAATCGGGGCCTGATTTCAGGCCCCAAACAGTTTATTTGTTGTCGTCTTTCATCTCTTCAAACTCTGCATCAACGGCATCATCAGCGCCGCCATCTTGAGCCGCTTCAGCGCCAGCATCAGTTGCCTGCTCGCCCGCTTGGGCCTGTGCCTGCTCTTGCATCTTCTGAGCCAGAGGGCCAGAAGCTTCAGTCAAGGCAGTTGTTTTCGCTTCGATGTCGTCTTTATCATCGGTTTTCAGTGCCGCTTCAAGCTCAGTAACCGCTGCTTCGATTGGCGCTTTTTCGTCGTCAGAAACGTTTTCACCGGCTTCTTCCAGCATTTTACGCGTGGCGTGAACCAGCGCATCACCCTGATTACGAACCGCTACCAGCTCTTCAAACTTACGATCTTCCTCAGCATTCGCTTCGGCATCGCGCACCATGGCTTCAACATCTTCATCGCTCAGACCGCCAGAGGCTTTAATCACGATAGACTGTTCTTTGCCAGTCGCCTTATCTTTAGCGCCTACGTTCAAGATACCGTTAGCATCCAGATCGAAGCTCACTTCAATTTGAGGCATGCCACGTGGCGCAGAAGGAATGTCCGCCAGATCGAAACGACCCAGAGATTTGTTCTGCTGGGCCTGCTTACGCTCACCCTGCACTACGTGAATCGTTACCGCAGACTGGTTATCTTCAGCCGTTGAGAACACCTGTGTTTTCTTGGTTGGGATGGTGGTGTTCTTTTCGATCAGAATAGTCATCACGCCGCCCATTGTCTCGATACCCAGAGACAGAGGTGTTACGTCCAACAGCAATACGTCTTTCACGTCACCAGACAGAACCGCCGCCTGGATAGACGCACCCACAGCAACCGCTTCATCAGGGTTAACGTCTTTACGCGCCTCTTTACCGAAGAAGCTTTTAACCTTCTCCTGAACCAGTGGCATACGTGTTTGACCACCCACTAGAATCACGTCATCAATTTCTGATGTGCTCAAGTCAGCATCTTTCAGAGCCACTTTAAGAGGAGCCAAGGTACGTTCAACCAAATCTTCAACCAATGATTCAAACTTGGCGCGCGTGATCTTAACGTTCAAGTGCTTAGGACCGCTGGCATCAGCCGTGATGTAAGGCAGGTTCACATCAGTTTGTTGCGCACTGGACAGTTCGATTTTGGCTTTTTCAGCAGCTTCTTTCAGTCGCTGTAGCGCCAGCGGATCATTATGCAGATCAATACCAGTCTCTGACTTGAATTGGTCTGACAGGAAGTCAATCAGACGCAAATCGAAATCTTCACCACCCAGGAAAGTGTCACCGTTGGTAGACAGCACTTCAAATTGGTGCTCGCCATCAACTTCAGCGATTTCGATGATAGAGATATCAAACGTACCACCACCCAAGTCATAAACCGCAACCGTGGAATCGCCACGCTGCTTGTCCATGCCGTAGGCCAGTGCCGCAGCAGTTGGCTCGTTAATAATACGTTTTACGTCCAGACCAGCGATACGGCCGGCATCTTTCGTGGCCTGACGCTGAGAATCGTTGAAGTAAGCCGGCACAGTAATTACTGCTTCTGTTACCGCTTCGCCCAGATAGTCTTCGGCTGTTTTCTTCATTTTCTTGAGAACTTCAGCAGAAATCTGTGGTGGCGCTTTAGCGTCGCCCTTAGCTTCAACCCATGCATCACCGTTATCGGCTGCGACGATTTTATAAGGCACCATTTTGATGTCTTTTTGTACAACGTCATCTTTAAAACGACGACCGATCAAACGCTTGATGGCAAACAGCGTGTCATTCGGGTTAGTCACCGCCTGACGTTTGGCAGGCTGGCCTACCAGCACTTCACCTTCGTCAGCAAACGCAACGATTGAAGGCGTAGTACGATCGCCCTCAGCATTCTCAATTACCTTTGGCTTATCGCCTTCCATTACAGATACACACGAGTTAGTGGTACCCAAGTCAATTCCGATGATCTTACCCATTTCTTTTACTCCAAACTTAAATCTTTATTACTGAATCTGAAAAACTAAACTCACACATTCCGTGCGGATTAGTCTCTAATATTGGACTGCTTTCGCAGTTTTCAAGCCCGCTTATTAATTTAAACCTAAGCCTGCTCGTCAATTTTTGGCGCTGCAGCGGCTTTAGAAACCATCACCATCGCCGGACGAACCAAGCGACCATTCAGGCTATAACCCTTCTGCAACACAGCAACCACGGTATTTGGTTCAACATCTGGATTTTCAATCATCGACATAGCCTGATGCTGCTGAGGATCAAACGGCGCACCCTCTGGATCAAGCTGTTCAATATTGAACTTCGCTAACGTGGAAACGAAACTACTCAGCGTCATCTCAACACCTTCGCGCAACGCTTTGGATGACTCATCAGCCACATCCGCAGACTGCAAAGCGCGCTCCAGATTATCAACAACCGCTAGCAGTTCGCCGGTCATTTTTTCCAGCGCAAACTTGTGGGCATTCTCCACATCGCGCTCAGCGCGACGTCGAATGTTTTGCATTTCGGCATGCGCACGCAGCTCGGCCTCTTTATTGGAGGAAGCTTGCGCTAATGCCGCATCAAGCTCTGCTCTCAACTCGTCCGCAGGCGCCTCTTCCGGCAGGACTTCTACCCGCTCATCTGCAACCTGCTCCTGCTGAGAAACTTCCTCGTTTACTGCGCCCGCAGCATCCTGAGTGTTTTCCGGGGTGGCTTTATCTTCTGCCATAATCTATCAACCTCCAGCCTAAATATTCATACTTTGCCAGTACGCGATTCAAATAACCGCGTCTGCATTAATTAACCTGCTTGCTATATGGGGCCGCCAAGCAATGATTCAAGACTTTCATTGCGAAAATTAATCACCCTTAAAGACACTTTCATGCCGCTGGTTATTTCCACGCATTTACTTTATAACTAGCAGCTTCACTTTGTAGCCGAGGCACCCACTGCCAAACCATGCTGACCCATCTAAACATCAAGAATTTTGCCGTCGTACAACGTCTCTCCATCGACCTGCACGCGGGCCTTTCGGTGATTACCGGTGAAACCGGCGCGGGCAAATCCATTGCCGTTGACGCACTGGGATTAGTACTGGGCGATCGCGCAGACAACGGCATTATTCGTGACGGTACCGAACGCGCCGAGATTAGCGCCAGCTTTGATATCAGCAGTAATACCGGTGCGCAGCAATGGCTGGATGAACAGGGACTCGATACCGACGACTGCATTTTGCGCCGCGTACTGACCCGCGACGGCCGCTCCCGCGCCTTTATTAATGGCTCAACCGCGACACTGACGCAGCTACGCGACTTCGGTGAATCATTGATCGACATTCACAGCCAACATGAACATCAGTCACTGCTAGACAAAGCCAGCCATCGCCGCTTACTGGACGCCTACGCGAGCGCCGACAAACTGGCCGCCAGTGTTGCCACGCTTTATCAACAATGGCATCAAGCAGAAAGCGAGCTGTCGCAGCTCAATAACGACCTGCACAACCAAACCGAACAACACCAGCTACTGCGCTACCAGCTCGAAGAGTTGGATGAACTTAATCTTCAGCCGGGCGAGCTGGAAAACCTTGAAACCGAACAACAACGCCTCGCCAGTGCCGGAGAAATTCTCGGCAGCGGCCAGCAAATTCTTGCGCTCACTCAAGACTCAGAAATTGACAGCACCGATTGCAGCAGCCTGATCAATCAAGCCATTCGCCTCAGCGACAGCATTCAGGACGATCATTCGGATTTAAATGAAACACGAGAACTACTGAAAAACGCCCAGATTCAAATTGAGGAAGCCTCCAGCAGCCTCACCCACTACCTGTCGCAGGTAAATATTGATCCGCAACGCCAACAATTAGTGGAGCAGCGTTTGAGCGATATTTACCAGATCGCCCGCAAACACCAGATACAGCCGCCCGAGCTGGCCGATCTTCACGAACGCCTCACAGTAGATTTCCAGCAAGTTGACGGCATGGATGAGCGCATCGAAGCGTTAGCTGAACAGCTCGCACAATACCGCCAGCAGTACCTGCAAGCCGCCCAGCAGCTCAGCAACAAACGCCAGGCAGCCTGCAAAACTTTTGACCTCCAAATTGCCCAGCACCTTGAGTCACTTGGCATGGACGGCTGCCATTTCATCACCCAACTCAGCCCATTCGACGCAAACACGCTATCAGCCCACGGCCTGGAAAGTATTGAGTTTCTGGTCAGCACCAACCCCGGCCAGTCGCCGCGCCAGCTCAGCAAAGTCGCCTCGGGCGGCGAGCTGTCCCGCATCAGCCTGGCGATTCAAGTAATTTCCGCACAGGCATCATCGATCCCAGTCCTGGTGTTCGACGAAGTGGATGTTGGCATTGGCGGCGGCACCGCCGAAGTGGTCGGACGCCTATTACGCAAGCTGGGCGATACCGGACAGGTCATCTGCGTCAGCCATCAACCGCAGGTCGCGGCGCAGGCGCATCAACATTTATCGGTCAGCAAGCAATCGGCCGACGGACAAACCGACTCGCAGATGTCATTATTATCTGAAGAGGAGAAAGTAGCAGAAATTGCACGAATGCTAGGAGGGCTTAAACTAACAGACCAGACGCTGGCCCACGCGAAGGAAATGCTGCTGAGTGCAAACTAAACACTCAGCATAACCAACGCCTACTTTTTACAAGCAGGACACAGACCGTAGATATAGTGACTGTGTTCAGTCACCTCAAAACCTTTCGCTTCAGCAATGTCGTGCTGACGCTTTTCGATAATTTCATCAAAGAACTCTTCGACCAGACCGCACTTCACACACACAATGTGATCGTGGTGTTCCAACTCGTTACGGGTAAGCTCAAAAACAGAACGCCCACCTTCGAAGTGGTGGCGTTTTACCAGACCGGCTGATTCAAACTGGGTGAGCACGCGATACACGGTAGCCAGACCCACATCATCGCCCGTTTCCAGCAACATTTTATAGACTTCTTCAGCCGCCAGATGACGAACTTCAGACGTTTCCAGCAATTGCAGGATTTTCAGGCGTGGCACAGTGACCTTCAGGCCAGCGGCACGCAACTCTTGATTTTCTTCAGCCATACTTTCGGACTACTCCTTTACTTTGAACTGGGCTATTATGCGCCCTCAGCCCCACGAGTGGAACCAGATACCGTGAATTACCGCAGCAAACTAAATACCGCACTATTAACCGTCACCTTGCTTGCCGCTGGCGGCTGTAGCTACTTCCCAGGCGTCTACAAAATCGACATCCAGCAGGGTAATGTCGTGACACAGGATATGGTTGATCAACTACGTCCCGGCCTGACCAAACGCCAAGTACAGTATGTAATGGGCACCCCGCTAATCGAAGATACCTTTAATCAGTCACGCTGGGATTATGTATACAGCCTGCAACCCGGTGGCAAAAACCGCCAACAGGAAAGTATCAGCCTGTTTTTTGAGAATGATTTGCTGACCCACTTCGAGGGCGACTTTATTCCCGGCAAAGCCACTACAAACTAATTCAACCAAGCGTCGCTATTTCTGAGCGGCGCTTGCTTTCTCTTTTTTGGCTTTTTCTGCACGCTGGACGCGCGAAGCCTTGGGGTCAATCAGTAAAGGCCGGTAAATTTCTACACGATCACCAGCCTTTAGTATTTCTTTTTTCGGATCCCGAATGGCTTTACCGAAAACACCCATCTTGTCATTTTCGATATCAATCTGTTCAAACCTGTCACCGATCTTCGACTGCACCACAGCCTCATAGGCCGTAATACCTTCACTAGCTTTAACAACAATAATCGCCTGCTTGTCCGGCAATGCAAAAGCCACTTCCACCGTAATTAACTTATCCTGCGCCATACACTTCATCTGCTCGCTTACAAAAAGCTGCCACCATGGTATTGGCGGCCTCATTAAAAACCGGCCCCAGCATCACCGCCATCAGCTTACTGGAGAACTCAAATTCAAGATCCAACTCTACCTTACAGGCCTCTTCATTCAAAGGCGTAAAACGCCAGCTACCCGCCAGCCGCTGGAAAGGGCCATCAACCAATGCCATTTCTACTTGTTGATTTTCTACCAGTCGATTACGTGTCGTAAACGTCTTATTAACGCCAGCTTTAGCCACATCCAGACTGGCGACAATTTCTTCAGGCGTGACGCTTTCAATACGAGAGCCACTACACCAGGGCAGAAACAGCGGGTACGATTCAATATCATTCACCAGCCGATACATCTGCTCGGCAGAATGCATCACCAGTGCGTTACGATGTACTGTTTTCATCATCTATCCCGCAAATTTTTCATATAAAGGCACGACAAACACCACCAGCACCGCCAACGGCGCAATGAACCGTAGCACAAAGCGCCACAAACTATAGAGTCCGACATTCGGCAGGGCCAGCTCATCCGCCACCCGACGCTGCGACAACACCCAGCCCACATACAGAGCAATCAAGAAGCCCGATAACGGCAGCATAATATTGGCCGTCAAAAAATCCAGTGCATCAAAAAGCGTGAAACCAACCAGCTTATACTCGGCCCATAGGTTAAAAGAGAACACTGTACCCAAACCAACAAACCAGGCCAGAAAACACAACATAACGGTCGTCAACCCGCGATTTACCTTAAAGCGCTCCACCACCCAGGCAACTGCTGGCTCAATCAAGGAAATGGCCGAACTCCAGGCGGCGAAGGCCACCAGCACAAAAAACAGTGTGCCAAATAGCTGACCGAAACCCATATTACCGAAGGCATGTGGCAGGGTAATAAACATCAACCCGGGCCCAGCACCAGGCTCCAGCCCGTTACTGAAAACAATTGGAAAAATCGCCAACCCAGCCACCAGCGCCACCACCGTATCCAGCGCCGCCACCATTAATACCGTGCTGCCAATGGAGGCGTTTTTAGGCATGTATGAGCCGTACACCATAATTGCGCCCATGCCCAAACTCAGCGTAAAAAAGGCGTGACCTAGCGCCGTCAGCGCTGCTGCCCAAGTCATTTTGCTGAAATCTACATTAAACAAAAAAGAAAAACCCTGACTAAAACTGTCGGTACTAAAGGCGTAGGCCACCAGCAAAATCAGCAACAGGAACAACAGCGGCATCAAAATACGCACCGCCTTTTCCAACCCCTTGATAACGCCCCGTGCTACCACCACCGTCACCAGCACCATAAACAGCGAGTGCCAGAACAAAAGTTTCTTGGGGTTAGCCAGCAGCTCCTCAAAAATGCTGCCGACCTGCGCACCATCCTTATCATTAAAGGTGCCAACGCCCATCTCATAGATGTAGTTCAGCGACCAGCCCGCGATAACACTGTAGTAGGTCAAAATCAGAAAACCGGCAATGGCACCCAGCCAACCCAGTAGCTGCCAGCCTTTATGGGTGCCGGTCTCTCGCACCAGTTCGCGCATCGTATTGATAGGGCTTTGTCGCCCCTGTCGACCCAGCATCACCTCCGCCATCATGATCGGAATACCCACCAGCGCGATACACAACAAATACACCAGCACAAAGGCACCACCACCGTTCTCGCCGGTGATGTAAGGGAATTTCCAGATATTACCCAAGCCCACAGCAGAGCCTGTCGCCGCCAGAATAAAGGTCCAGCGACTGCCCCAAACACCATGAATGGATACTCTTTGTTCTGCCATAGCTCCGCTCCTAACAACACCCCAAACATGCGCCTAAATTAACGCCCCAAGTATAGCGGTTATAGGTCATCAACAACCAGCGAGAGACGGCCTTCCACTTCGACTTTATTTGCGCTTTAACCTTATTTTGCGCTAGGCATATTCAACCCGCATTCATGCCCCTATAATGCCCGCCATGGCCAAGAAGAAAAAAACCTCACCCGGATCGATCTGCCAGAATAAAAAGGCACGTCACGATTATCATATCAACGAAACCTTTGAAGCAGGTCTCGTATTGGCTGGCTGGGAAGTCAAAAGCCTGCGTGCCGGCAAAGGACAGATCACCGAGAGCTATATTCAGCTGAAAGACGGCGAAGCTTGGCTGTTTGGCGCTCACATCGAGCCACTCAAAACAGCCTGCAATCATGTTATTGCCGATCCTCTTCGCACCCGAAAATTACTGCTGCATCACAACGAAATCAGCAAACTGTTTAAAGCTACCCAACAGGAAGGCCGCGCCTGCGTTGTCCTTGCCATGTACTGGAAGGGCCCTAACGTTAAATGTGAAATTGCCATTGCCACGGGCAAGAAGCAGCACGACAAACGCGCCGCAGACAAAGATCGCGACTGGGATCGCGACAAACAGCGTGTTATGCGCCACAACGCCTGATTTATAACTCCAAACGGCAAACCAGTAGAAATTATTCCCCCCAAGCCGCAGCCACTCAGCTATAATGCCCATGCTCATTATGAATTCTGGTCTGCACTTGTTTTTTGTGTAAACCACCCAATTAAAGTACGTATCACCAAGTCGGTGACACATACGACGATTCGGGGGCGATTCTGGATTCGACGTGGGTTACAAAACTCCAAGGTGCATGTCGAGATGGTAGCCAATCTCGTTAATCCAAAGCTGCAAACTATTAGTTGCCAACGATGACAACTACGCTCTAGCCGCTTAATACCCGGTTAGCGGTTCTTAGCAAGGTGCCTATACCGCGTTAAAAACCGTCATATAGAATAGGATCGTAGCAAAGCATGCCTGAGGCGGCGCTACTAAAACTTAATCAGGATCGTGTTAACCGTCTTGCCCACCGGGCTGGTTATCATTAAATTAAATGGGGGATCTAAGCATGTAGAGCCTCGAGCAGCGGACTGACGGACGCGGGTTCAAATCCCGCCGCCTCCACCAAATA
>Ga0209396_1001800_pt1 | contig 23193 bp, 20 predicted proteins | sample GOMGulsemesocosm_6_FD_184638 | JGI IMG/M metagenome (GOLD analysis project Ga0209396, IMG submission 184638) | Methane-oxidizing microbial communities from mesocosms in the Gulf of Mexico - GOM8C Gulf of Mexico (SPAdes) (version 2) | ecosystem: Environmental > Aquatic > Marine > Cold seeps... | reverse complement strand
AAAAAGGGTTAGCATCACTGCTAACCCTTTTTAGTTTTCATTGCCTAAACAATTACTTTTTAGTGGTTGTTAACTCGCTTGGATCAAAATCATCAACATTGATTGATTTTAAGCGGCCAATTTCAGTTTTTCGTAAATGCTCAGCTTCGTCTTCGCTAATATGACCATCGGCTAATGCTTTGTCAGCTAGCTTGTCTAAGAAAATCAGTTGTTCTCTTTGACCACTGGCTTTACTGATTTTAGCAATAATGCTTTCAGCTGCAATAACGTCACGTAGTGTTTCTTCTTGAATACCAACAACATTAAATTCTGTTGGTTTCCAATATTGGCCTGCACCAATACGATCACGTGTCATGTTAGGTGTTTGCAAGATCTTAGAAATTTCATGATCAAGCTCATCATAAGGTGCAACGAGTGTAATGCCGGTAGGGTACATAACGGCGCGTAATACTTTACCAACCCATTTGATAGGGAAGTTACGCAATAACTCATCAAGTGCTGTTTGTGCTTTAAATAACGAATCACGGGCTGCCCAATGAACAAACGGTAAATCAGCTTGTTGGCGACCTTCATCATCAAAACGTTTTAACGTGGCACTTGTTAAATAAAGTTGGCTTAAAATATCGCCTAAACGTGCAGAAATACGTTCTTTACGCTTTAATTCACCGCCTAAACATGCCATAGCAATGTCTGACAAGAACGCCAAGTTAGCAGAGAAGCGGTTCATATGTTGATAATAACGTTTGGTGTCATCACTAAATGGTGACGCTGAGAAACGGCTGTTCGTTAAGCCTAACCAGAAGCTACGACAGAAGTTACTGATAGCAAAACCGATATGACCAAATACGGCTTTATCGAAATCTTCTAGTGCAACGCGCTCATCTTTGTTACCAGCAGCATCAAGCTCGGCCAATACATAAGGATGACAACGGATAGCGCCTTGTCCGTAAACAATTAAAGAACGCGTTAAGATGTTTGCGCCTTCAACTGTAATCGCAATTGGCGCGCCTTGATAACCACGGCCTACGTAATTATTTGGCCCTAAACAAATGCCTTTACCACCGTGAATATCCATAGCGTCGATAACACATTGCTGCATACGATCTGTTAAATGAAGTTTAACAATGGCTGTTACTACTGATGGCTTTTCACCTAAATCGATAGCACCAGTTGTCATAGTCGTCACGGCATCCATTAGGTAGGCGTTACCACCAAGTCGAGCTAGTGGCTCTTCAATACCTTCCATTTTACCAATGGCTACTTTGAACTGACGACGAATGCGTGAGTAAGCACCTGTTGCAACTGCGAGCGTTTTAACGCCGCCAGCACTGTTTGACGGCAGCGTGATACCACGACCAACTGACAAACATTCAACCAGCATTTGCCAACCGCGTCCTGCCATTTCTGGACCACCGATGATGAAATCAAGTGGGAAGAACACGTCATTGCCACGAGTTGGTCCATTTTGGAACATTACGTTTAAAGGGAAATGACGACGGCCAATTTCTACGCCTTCAACATTCGTAGGGATAAGCGCACACGTTATGCCTAGCTCTTTTTCGTCACCTAACAAACCATCTGGATCGTCAAGTTTAAATGCTAAACCTAATACTGTAGCAACAGGAGCAAGGGTGATATAACGCTTATTCCACGTTATACGCATCCCTAATACTTCTTCGCCATTCCACTGTCCTTTACACACAATGCCGCGATCAGGAATCGCGCCAGCGTCAGAACCCGCTTCAGGGCTTGTTAATGCAAAACATGGAATTTCAGCGCCAGAGGCTAAACGTGGTAAATAATGATCTTTTTGTTGGTCTGTACCATAGTGTTGTAATAATTCACCAGGTCCTAATGAATTAGGCACACCAACGGTAGACGCTAACACCGTGCTTACGCCAGATAGTTTTTGCAACACGCGTGATTGCGCGTAAGCTGAAAACTCTAAACCGCCATATTTTTTCTTGATGATCATGGCAAAGAAGCCATTATCTTTTAAAAATTGCCATAAGTGTTCAGGCATGTCGGCTTTTTCATGACAAATTTCTTGTTCATTGGCCATGGCACAGGCTTCTTCAACTGGACCGTCAATAAATGCTTGCTCTTGTGCACTTAAACGCGGAGCTGGGTAATTGTGCAGCTTGCGCCAGTCAGGTGCGCCTTTAAATAAATCAGCTTCCCACCATGTTGTTCCCGCATCAATCGCTTCTTTTTCTGTGCGTGACATTTCAGGCATGATAGAACGATAAATTTTTAACAGATGCACACTAATATATTGCTGTCTAAAGGTTGTTACGTTCAGTGGAACAGCGACAACAATAAACAGTAACCAAATTATTGTAGATACATTTATTGCCATTGATAAAATAAGAAGCGCAAAAGCAAATGCGCCTGTGAAAGTGATTAGTGATGCGCGTTTGTAGGCTAAAGTGCCTAGGCCTGCAAAAAACATCAATACGAAAAGTAAGGTATACACGTAAGATTCTCCTTTTAGATCATTACAATTTTTAATCTCATCCTACCAGTTTAACCGATCTATTTTACAAAGCACCAGCCCTAATCGAGTCAAAGTGAAAAATAAATGTAAAGTAATAATATTTAGCCGTTTTTTTAATCTCTAAATCGCTTATTAGCTTTAAATCCTTGTCAATTTTTATTCTGGACTACAATTTATGCGTCGTTGAACCAATAAAACAACGACGATGACCATTTGAATGTTTAATTTTAATTGTTTAAAGGATAAAAATGATGAAAATTTCAATACTGTTTCTATTAATATGTGTATCTACCATTGTGTCTACTGCTGCTTTTAGCGAAGAATTGGTTGTTGATAAAAAATATAGAACTAAAGTGGATTTTATAGTCAAAGACACTGCTGACAATGAAGTGCCTGTAGGTGCGAAATCAAAATTTAAAGTGATGAATTTATTGGAGAACGATACTTATGCCATTAAATTTACCAATTTGTATCAATTTATAGACACAGACCTTAACTTGGCAAATTCTCCAGTTTCTGTTAATCACACCTATTTTGTTTCTAAGAAAGACGGGAGGGGAATTCCCCTTGATTCTATCGTCGAGCCGAGCTTAGCAGGCATGGTTAGTGGACCTTTAGTTGTCCCATTTAAGTATCGCCTAAATGATAAGTCGACCAGTGGTGAAGCGACTCTTGGGTATTATGCTGGCTATTGCTTTGACATACCATTGGGATGGACAGATGAATATGTTTGCCTAAGTCCATTTGTGGCGGCGGGGATCACTCAGGTCTCTGTGTCATCAATGGAAAATGGTGAACTAAAGTCTGACTCAAAGTCGGGGATATCATGGGCAACTGGTTTTCTAATTCAAAACTGGGACAGTGTAAATATTGGTGTTGTGTATGGCCAAGATCGTATTGGTGATAGCACATGGCAACATGAAGGCGAGGGCTGGATTAGTATTTCAATTGGCTGGGAGATTTAACACTCAGTTTATAGGATGGATGAAGCGTCTGTTTCATTCATTTTTTCAATTCACACCCCCATCAAACAACATAATTCAATCTATGAACAACTATTATTGGCTAAATTGCGCCATCTTATTTTTAGTGCTAGGTTGATGCTCAGTTAATTAAGTGTATTAATATTAGTGGTTTAAGTGTTAACGGTGTGTTTCGTTTGTTACGTAACTGTCATTTGAATTGTAAAATTAGAAGTATAAATTATTCACTGGCCTATAAAAATAAATCATGTATTACAAAGAGAAGGGAATCTAATAATGAAAAAAATCCTAATCGTGTTACTAAGCACGTTAAGTAGTTTGTGTTACGGCGCACAACACAACCTCAGCTTTGAACAGGTAAAAGGTCATAAACCAATTGGGTGGTTACTAAGTGATGATAAAAAGCTAAGCGTAGATAACAAAATAATAAAGCACGGTCTTAATTCTATATTAATTGAAAACATGAGTGATAAGCCAGAGGATCAATATTTCTACAAAATCATTCCAACAGAATACCTAGGTAAAAAAATTACGATCAGTGGATTTATTAAAACTGAAAATGTGACCAGTGGTTATGCAGGTCTGTTCATGCAGATCAATCCGCAGGTTGCTAGGGGGAATATGGAAGAACAACAAGTTTCAGGAACAACCCCTTGGACTAAATATCAAATGACCTTAGATTTGAATTCAAATAAAGCGATAAACATTATGTTTGGCGGTGAGTTTACAGGTAGCGGCAAGGTGTGGTTCGACAAACTTCAGCTAACAATCGACGGCATAGATATCGATAAAGCTCCTTTGAAACCAATATTACCAGCATCTGAAGATCATGAGTTTGATAAGGGATCAAACATTACCCTTGCTAAAGTTGATGCTCCGACTATCGATAAATTAGTACTTCTTGGTAAAGTGTGGGGCTTTTTAAAATATCATCATCCTGCCATAGCGAGCGGTAACCATAATTGGGATTATGAATTATTTAGAGTACTGCCAAAGCTCTTAGCAACCCATGATTCTGCAACCAGAGATAATGTGTTATCGCAATGGATAACTAACCTTGGTGAAGTTGCTTTATGCCCCCAATGTAAGCCGACAGCAATTGACGCCGTATTAAAACCTGATCATCGATGGATGAATAAATTTGAGTTGTCATCGACATTAAAAGATCAGCTTAACTTCATCTATACGAACAGAACACAAGGCGAACATTATTATATTAGTAATGATAATGGCGTTGGTAACCCCGACTTTATGCATGAAAATGCTTATAAGGCTATGCAATATCCAGACGCAGGATTTAGACTACTGGCGCTATATCGATTATGGAATATTATCCATTATTACTTTCCCAGCAAGCACTTAACCGATAAAGATTGGAACGGGGTGTTAAGGGAGTATACCGGTGTCTTTGTAGAGGCAAGCAATGAGCTTGAATATGAAAAGGCGGCTCTTCAATTGATTGCAGAAATTAAAGATGGTCACTCAACTACAAATTTCCTTCCAAAATTTCAAGATTGGATAGGGCAAAACTATCCACCGGTAAAAGTAGGATTTGTGCAAGGTAAATTAGTCGTACTTGATTTTTATAACAAAGACTTAAAAGCTAATAGCGGACTAAGAATAGGTGATGTTATTACCAAAATCAATGACACATCAGTGGCTGAGTTATTAAAAAGTAGACAGTCTTATTATGAAGCCTCTAATCAACAAAGCCTACTGATGAAAGGGGCATTTGATCTACTACGCTCAAATTCCAAAAGTATTGACTTGAGTTATAGTCGTGATAACAAAGATGCTAATCTCAAGCTGAATTTATATGAGCCAGAAGCATTAAACTTTGGTGCCTTTTTTAGTAGAAAAAGAAAAGGGAAAGCATTTGAATTGCTCGATGATAATATAGGATATGTTAACTTACATATTGCTGAGCTATCTGATATTGATAAGATCAAAAAACAGTTTATGGACACAAAAGGCATTATCATTGATCTGAGAGATTATCCTAGATCATTTGACTGGTATTCCTTAGGTTCGTTTTTTGCATCGAAACAAACACCGTTTGTACAGTTTACCAACATTAATACCAATAACCCCGGTGAAATAACCTTTGCTGACACTGATGATCTTCCTGAGGGCCCTGTTACTTACCAAGGGAAAGTGATTGTTATTGTAAATGAAATGTCAAAAAGTGCACCAGAGTATTACACTATGGCATTGCAAGCGGGTGACAACACGACAGTCATTGGCAGTACCACAGCTGGAGCCGATGGTAATACGTCTAAGTTTTATCTCCCAGGAAATATACAGACAGGCTTTAGTGGTATTGGTGTTTATTACCCCGATGGCACACAAACACAACGGGTGGGTGTTGCAATAGACATTGAAGTATTACCAACCATCGTTGGCATACAAGCAGGGCGCGATGAATTATTAGAAAAAGCCATTAGCCTGATTAGTTTGTAATTGACTTGCAAGACTTCAGACAAACAATAGCTTGCCTGAACTTGTATTTAGCATGAACTAGCCACAATCAACGTTAGTTACTTGTCATCGAGTTATAAATCACTTAACTTACGAATGAATTTAATCAGAGTTTTCATCGTTTATGTTGATCGAATTAATGGATCTAGTTAGCAATACCGCCATGGGTACGGCGCAATGGGTTTGGCGTAATATTGTGTTTGAAGTACCTTGGAGTCAAAACTATTTTTGGGGCTTAACGTTAATATCACTCATTGTGTGGACGGCGGAACTAGTATTTCCATGGCGTAAAGAGCAAAAGGCTTTTCGTCATGACTTTTGGCTAGATGCATTTTATATGTATTTCAACTTCTTCATTTTTAGCATTGTCATTAGTGGTTTTTACGCTGTTTTAACAAAACTCTTTCTACATGCCGGCTTAACGATGGAATCACTTAGCATTGTTGATTTATCGCAGTGGTATCCTGTGGCGCAACTGCTCCTATTCTTTGTCGTATTAGACTTTTTACAATGGACAACCCATAAAATATTGCACCGAGTGCCTTTTCTGTGGCGTTTTCACCAAGTACATCATTCTATAAAAGAGATGGGGTTTGCTGGGCATTTACGCTATCACTGGATGGAGAATGTGTTGTACAAACCATTAAAAACTGTAGGCGTCATGTTGATAGGGGGCCTTGAACCACAGCACGCTTTTGTTGTGCATTTCTTTACGATCATTATAGGACACATCAACCACTCAAACCTCCGACTCGATTACGGCCCACTGCGTTATATTTTGAATAACCCGGTGATGCACCTTTATCACCATGCATATAATTTACCCAAAGAGCATCAACACGGTATGAACTTTGGACTAACACTCAGTATTTGGGATTATCTATTTAAGTCTGCTTATGTGCCTGAGCGCAGTGGGAAAGTAAAACTGGGTTATAAAGGAGATGAAAATATACCGACAAGCTTTAAAGGGCAGCTAACGCATGGCTTTTTTAGTCATCGCTAAATCAGTAATACATAATCAATAATACATGGCAAGCCCAATTAATGGTTGTGATTGATGAACTTTGGACTTCGACCTAGAGTAGATATCAGCAACAAAGGTTTTAAATGTAACAGAATGTAGCGAAGTAGGTTAAAGTACTGTGATTATTATAGGAAATATAGCTAAACCGAAAGAATCATTGCTGCGATCTGTAGAGAAACTAATGTTTTTGATGTTATTTGTTAGATTATCCTCATCTTGTGGCCACACAATTGATAGTCTCAATTAGCTTAGATAAGTTTCTCTCGTTAATTTTTAATGATTAAGTCATCACCATTGGTAGGAGGTAAAGTGTCTTTACCAGTCGATTATAAGAAAGAATTACAGAGTTTTGTTAAAATTATTGGTCACGATTTGAGTGGTCCCATTCGTCATATAAAGTCATTTCACAAAATATTAATGGCTGATTTTACGTTAAATGAAGAGCAGCAAGAGCTCAAAGGGTATGTAGACGATGCAATATATCGACTAGAAAGCCAATTAGATGGGATGTTGGCTTTATCAAATTTTGATATTAGTGAAATAAAGCTAATAGAAGTGGATGTTAAAACGTTATTAGAAGATGTCGTCGACTCACTCTATGACCTTACGCTGACAAGTACTTTAGTAATCAGTGTAGCGCCAAATATTAAGGTATTAACAGATAGAGGCAGACTGCATCGCGCTTGTGTTGAAGTACTTGGCAATGCTTTAAAATTTCATCCGGCAAATATTCAACCTGACGTTTGTGTTGTCGTTAAAGTAGAAGATGACAGTGTCTTAATTATCGTTGAAGATAAAGGGATCGGAATTGCTGATAAATATTTCAACGATATTTTTCAACCTTTTAGGTGCCTAAACCACCAAGGAGAATACTCTGGTATTGGTATGGGCTTAACCTTGTGCCGCAAAGCCTTACAGAGCATTAACAGTACAATAGATGTAAAAAACAATGACTCTCAAGGTTGCAAATTTACTATTTCATTACCGTCACATATAAAATAATAACCATTAAAAAGACTCAGATAAGGGATCTTAATGACAAAAATTATACGTCATGAAATTAGCGGAAAAAATTTAATTTATTGGCTAATCGCAACCGTTGGCTTGATGTTTGCTCTCGTAATATTCATTTTTATTGATGGTTTTAAAGATACAAAAGCCCAAATAAAAAATCACAAACATGACCTTATTAACGATGATATTAGCGCGAGTTTAAAATATTATAATGAGAGCATGTCGATGTCAGTACGGTTGTTTGCATTTACTCATGAAGAAAAATGGAAACAACGCTACTTAGAGCATGAAAAACAATTAAGCACTTTACTGGTAAAGGTTGAACAGCAAGCCCGCAAGAACTCAAATAACTTAGTATTTGAAACAGCGGCGCTCGCCAATAAGCAAATTAAAAATACAGAAATGTCCATCATATCCAATGCTCAGAAGCAGGGTGAAGGAGTGAGGTTACTTGATGATGAGTACATAAAAAACAAACAAGATTATGCGTTATTGATTAGTTATTTATCGGATAATTCGAATAATGCAATTCGATTAAATCAATTACAATCACAAATACATTATATCGATGAAATTTTGACAATGTCAGCCAGAATGGCTGCGTTCACTGGTGACAGCAAATGGAAAAACCGCTACGACAGAATGGTGATTATTTTAGACGCCAGTATAGCTGAAGCACTTGAACGGACCAAAAATGAAAACCTTTCCTCTTTTCTTTCTGAGGTGAGTATGGCCAATACGCAATTAATTACGCTTGAAGAGCAAGCGTTTAACTTAGTTGGGAAAAATAAACTCAACGCTGCCGTAAACCTTTTATTTGGTGATGAATATCAAAGACAAAAGGAAGTTTATGCACAGGGTATCGCTAAATTTTCAACCGCTATTAATGAAGAAGTAAATCGATCCATTACGAGTTCAGAACAATACATTCAAGTTAAAGCGATTGTTATCATTATTACGTTATCAATTTTTACTATTTTCTTCTTTTATCTAACAAAACGTATTAAAAATTGGGAAATGAATTTAGAGAACCGCAATATAGAATTAGAAAAGAAAAAGAATGAACTAGAAATATTTTCCTATAGCATGTCTCATGATCTTAAAGCGCCATTGAAAAGCATTCAGGGTTTTTCCAAACGTATTGATAAGTACCTAGATAAGGAACGGTTTGGTGACATTAAAGAGCTTAACAGCCATGTGATCAGTAATGCAGTGAAACTTGATAAGTTAGTCGATGATATTATGGGAATTATTAAGGCTGAGAAAATTGATGACTTAGTTGAGGAGGTTGATTTCTCTTTAGTTTCTGAAAATATATCATCTGATATTAGTGCATTAGATAATACGCATAATGTCCAATTTATTGCTAACTTTAATCATTATGTTGATATTTCTTGTCACCGACAATCACTTTACCAAATTTTGACTAACTTGGTCAGCAATGCTGTTAAATATGCAAAGAGTGATATTAATGATGCCTTTGTTAAGCTTGAAACCTCGATGCATGAGAAAAATGTATTAAAGATTACGGTTAGCGATAATGGAATCGGTATAAGTAAAGAGGTCCATGACCGTGTTTTCACCATGTTCTTTAGAGAAAGCAGTAATATATCATTTGGCACGGGTTTAGGTTTGTATTTAGTGAAAAAACAAATTGAAAATATGAATGGTTCGATCTGTTTCTCATCGGATAAATCTGGTACAGTTTTCACAATTTTATTACCTATACTGCCGATTGAGCATGAAGGTAAAGATGACGCCAAAATTAAAGGGTAGTGTGATATGACCAAAGCATGTAATTCAATTTTAGTGGTTGACGATAATGAAAGCGATCGACTGCTTGCTAAATTTGCTATTGAAGACTCAGGTCTAACCGATAATGTTTACTTTTCAAATGATGGTAAAGAGGCGCTAGAATTTATTGAAGACTATGAAAAAAATAAGTCTGCGTATAATGCTGATTATCCGCCAACATTGATTTTACTCGATATCAATATGCCAGGAATGACGGGTTTTGAATTTCTTGAGTCCTACAGTAAGTTTAACGAAGATGAACGTTATAACTCGGTGGTGGTACTAATGTTAACATCTTCACATTCAGAAGATGATATGGAAAAGGCGAAACAGTTTAAATCCGTTAAAGGGTTTTTAACAAAGCCCGTTGACGAAGATAACTTACTTGCAGCCTTTAAAGAGGCTGCGGGTTTAAAATAAAACTTAGGCTAGTCTTTATCATCACCTGCTTTAAAGCAGGATTAAAGCTCAACTTGCACTTTAGAATCTGCAAGTTGAGCTTTTTTGTCGCTTAATCTAATTATTTAGATTTATTGAGGCTGACCTTTTTAGTTTGGTTTAAAGAAATTAACTTAGTTTTACTCACCCGATAACGGTAAATTTCACGAAGATATTTGATGGCGCGTTTTACATTTTCTGCATTGAGCCTAATATCATTAATTGAAACAAACTTGCTTTCGTCGTCTCCCAATATTTCACGATACTTTTTCTCATACATGGGTTTAATTGCATGCCAGTTTGTATCGAGTATTTTTGCGGGGTTTTCAAACTCAGAAATCATCTGGTCTAATTCATCTTCATTAAAGTGTTCATCTGTAATCATATTCAAGAAAATTTCATCAAACTTGTCGTTAAAGCAAAACTCTTCTTTAGCAAAACAGCGTTTAACATATGAAACTATCAAGGTTAAGAAATCATCACTTAAACAAGGGCTTTTGGCCACTAATGTAGTTAGAGAGATATTCTCAGACGCTCCAATAACCAGCGCGTATCGTTTTAATGTTGTATTAGGAAATAGACTATTGAGGTGGGTTTTAAGCCGGTTAAGGTCCATGTAGGAGAGCTTATAATCTTTCGGAAGAGAGATGATTGACACCACTGACGAACATTTGTTGAAAAATAAAATGTCCTTTAATTTACTGGTATCAAAATTGTTATTGCGACATTCGGCTAAATATTCACGGTAACTTTCTGCTTCCATCGGTAATAAGCTAACACCTTCAATAGCACGGGTATCTTTATTAAAATGTGGCAGGTCAATAGAGCGGAAAAAGAGATCATCAATATCTAATTCGACCAATTCACTCGGCCCAGCTTGTCTACCGTCGATGATCGGGGCTGTTTTCTTCACTGTAGATTCTGCATAAGCGATTGTGACAGGACCAGCAAGGCTCATAAACAAGTCATTAGCATCTAATCGTATTGTTTCACTAATATCAACGCCTGCACTGCGAAAATAGTCTTGGTCATAATCTTTGGTAACAGCTTGGGCTGTTAAAATGTTAAAAATTTGCTGTGATATATATTGATTTGCATATTTTTCCATGGTGTTAACATCAACATTTTTCATGTTGCCGCCATCGGCTTCCTCAGCATAACGCATGATGTCATTGGAAATTAGCATCATAGAATTCCAAGGTCGTAATCTGTCGACAATTGTTCGCTGGTTGTCATCTTCAACACGGTCTAAATTGTAAGAGAAATCCCATTCTTCAGACAAGTATTTACACAACAATCGGCCAGCATTGATATGTAATGCTTCTGAAATATCGACGGACTGGCAGGCAATATTAGGCAGAATACAAATGCCACTGCTAAATATTGGCTCAAAGACAAATGAGTCTGCATCATGGTCATGACTTTCCCTTTTGGCGCGTTTTTGGGTATGCAGCGTCTTGCTCATATAAGCATATTGCTGAGCAAGGCCAAATTCAGAAGCCATTCCTGAGCCTGTTCCACCGCCAGCGCTAAATATGTAAAAGAATAAACGTGATTGATTCGCTTTTATGCCGCAAGAGTCAATCATATAAGAGTGGATAGCACGCCAGTCTTTATTCAAAAACTTTTCAGCGCCTTTATTGAGAATGATTTTTGCTAAGTATTGCCCCAAAACGGGGGCATTACCGGAACCGCCAGCATGTACTTCTGAGAGGTCCATTATTTTCATTTTTGAATAGCCGTCTAGTAGGCTATTTTTTTCATCCATATATGAATAACGAACACGACCGTCAATATCTTGATCCAAGTCTCCTAAAATGACAAAAGGCTCAATCAAAAATGCAGCACGTTTATCATAAGGTTTAGAGAAACCTATACTTTTTTTAATCCATCGTGTGGCAGAAGATGACTTTTTGTTGTTTTTTATATCAGATTTTTGAAAATCATTAAGATAGTAATTACGGGCGTTGTATACCAGATTGGCCAGATCTAATGAAATATTCGAACCACATCGACCTAAACCCACTAAACAAACGGAAGGGAATTGCGCCTGCGCTTGATCGTCTAGTGTAAATTTGTCGTGAATTGGGTATATCTGATTTTTGAGCTCAGATAAGTTTTCTAGAATACGCTGCGTATCATCTTCGACAAAATAGATATGTTTGGAGCTAGGTGTAGAGCCCGCTTGATGAGAAGTTTCGGCATGTTGTTGCTTGTTTACAGCCTTGGCATTCTCATCTGGCTTGTCTGTTGTGGTGTCAACTGATTGCTCTGTACTAGCATCAATATCGCGTTCCAGTGTTTTTGATTTGAGCACTCTCTTACTTATTTCCATACTACATCCTTTAGCATACAAAAAGAAAAGGTGCGATTTGCACCTAGGCTAAAAACTAGTCTAAATAACAAAGTATTATTTTTCAATAGATATGGCACTAATTCATTAGTATAGTTCTGAGTAAATTAACTTATATCAAATATACATAATATTTGGGATGTTTTGGGCTGTGAGAAATTGTCTCTGGTAATCATTATTAGGAGTAGTCGTTGAAATACAGAAAAATCCATATCATCGGTGCACCTGGTAGTGGAAAAACATATGTTGCCAGCAAGTTGGCGACGTTAACTAATATAAAAGCGCATGAACTTGATAAAGTCTTTTGGTGCCAAGCTGAGGTGACTTATGTCCGTTCGAGTGAAGAAGAAAGAACAACCAAGCTCAATGATATTTTGACTAAAGATGATTTGATTATCGAAGGTGTTTATTACAAATGGCTAGCCAGCGCATTCGATGCCGCTGACATCATTATCATTCTTAATCCATCAGTATTCGTGAGACAGTGGCGTATAACAAAGCGCTTTTTCAAGAGAAAATTTATTGATGGTGATTTTCGTAAAGAAACATTTGCGTCATTTTTAATGTTGTTTTGGTGGAATCAAAAATTTGATAGCGATAATATGCAGCGAATACTTGCCTTTACAGCTCAGAATAAAGCCAAAATATGTTTTTGCAGTACCGGTGATGATGTGATTAAAATATTAGGCTTAGAGGGATAAATATTCACTATTATTAATCAGTTAATTAATGTTAGTATCATATTTGCGCTGCCGCGCGATGATACTAATCAGGGACTTGATTTCAATGGAAGAAAAAACTAATAAAATTCAACGCAGTTCATATCTTATAAAAGGTTTAATGGCATTTGTCGTTTTTATGCAAGCCGCTGAATTTTATCAGTCGAATGAGTTTGATTTAGGCGCTATTGCCGGAACAGCTGGTGTTCTGTCATTATGTCGCGGCCTCCTATTATCTCCCTCACTATTAATTACGCCCGTTAAATATTGGTTTAAACTTAGTTTTCTATTCTCTAAAGATAGTTATAAATATTTTGCATTGGGATTTATTCTAATTCTAGTAAACATGCAGTAACGCGATGATGATTTTAAAGCAAGCGCCAACAAGTAACATGACAAAAATTAAACTGAACCATGTTGTTCTTGCCACATTAATTGCAACGGCAATCACTCCAGCGTTCGCTGAGGAATCCATTAGTTCGTCATTTTTTGTATACGGTAAAATTGGTCAGGCAAAAACCGATGTTAATAATCAACAATTAATTGAAAGTATTAACGCTACAATGAGTAATGCTCAACTGACCACTGTTGATGATAGTGGCGCAGCAGCTGGTTTAGGAATAGGTTATCAGTTTAATAGCTGGTTTAGTGTTGAGTTAGGGTATGCGGATTTAGGGGAGCGTATTGTTAGTTACACCACCACATCTTTAGATGAAGCATATTATCCTAATTTATCTACAGTTTATCCAAAATCGGCAAATGGCTTAAGCTTTTCTATAAATGCTTTTTGGCCAATTAATAATGATATTAAAGTAGGAGCAAAACTTGGAACTCTTCGTTGGAAAAGCGACTTAGATACAGTAGAAGGAAGCGATAATGTTCAACACTATAAAGGCATAGGCAATGATATCTGGTTTGGAATTGAAGCTAATTACCAACTAACCACCAGTCTTCAATTGTTTACTACCTATGACCATTATGGGATTGATACGCAAGACGTTGATTTTTTCGGTGTAGGTGCTCGTTATTACTTTGAACATCAAACAAAGAAACAAGCAAAAGTCCCTCCTGTTGTTACGGCCACTGTGGCCCCTGAATATGTTACTTCTGAACCTGTTCCTCGAACTCTAGAAAGCAATACACCTGTTCAAATTACATTGGCGGCATTGCCTCTGCCATTTGAGTTAGTGTTGTTGTTTGAAAATGACAAAGAAGTATTACAGGACAGTGCGTTAGAAGCATTAGCGGAAATAGGGTACACATTATCGACATATCAAAGTGATATTACTATTTCTGGTCACACTTCAAGTAATGGCCCCCAAGGATATAACCAAGCATTGTCGGAGCGTCGTGCAGAAATTGTTGCACAGTATCTCAAAGAAACGTTTGGTGTTACGGCTAATCATGTTCAAGGCTTTGGGGAGCAACAGTTAAAAGAGCAAGGTAATGATGCTAAAAACAGACGCGTTGAAATCAATATTGTTTTTATGTAACCCAATAGCTGTGTCAGGACGATGTTGAGTAAGTGGTGAGGGCATTCTGTACCTGTTACCTACGCTTTAGCTGAACTTATCAGTTATAGAGCCAAACCATATATTCTGCTAATATCAACTTTCGAAGTATTCATGAAAGCATCTACGGTGTGCAAACTGCCTCCTAAATTGTGTCCCTGTTTTACATTTATATGTGTTGTCGTTTTAAGTTATTGATATCGAGTGAGTTATTTTTATGTGTGAGTTGTTAGGCATGAGTGCTAATGTTCCAACGGATATTGTTTTCAGTTTTACAGGGTTAGTTGAACGTGGTGGTGTTACTGGGCCACATAAAGATGGTTGGGGCATTACTTTTTACGATGGTAAAGGCTGTCGTTGTTTTAAAGATCCACTGCCAAGTTGTGAGTCTCAGGTGGCAGATTTAATAAAATCTTATCCTATTAAAAGTGAAGTGGTTATTAGCCATATCAGGCAGGCTAATCGCGGTAACGTAAATCTTGAAAATACACATCCATTCACCCGTGAATTATGGGGAAGTAATTGGTGTTATGCGCACAATGGGCAATTGTCAGATTATGAAACTCACTTTACGACTTTTCGTTTTAATCCAGTTGGCCAAACTGACAGTGAGTTAGCGTTCTGTTGGATCTTAGATAAGCTAGCGGCTAAGTTTGAAACTATGCCAGCAGATACAGCGCTTATTTTTGATTATATTCGAAGTTTAGGTGATGAGTTAAAGTCTTTTGGTGTATTTAATATGTTGCTGACCAACGGTGAATACTTAATCGCTTATTGTACTAACAATTTAAGCTGGATTACGAGGCGCGCACCTTTTGGACAAGCTACGTTGATTGATACTGACATGGTGATTGATTTTAAAAAAGAAACGACGCCAAATGATGTTGTAACGGTTATTGCGACAAGGCCATTAACAAACAATGAATGCTGGCACATAATGAATGCAGGTGAGTGTGTGATGTTTAAAAAAGGTGAATTATTACACCAACATACTCCTAGCTAATTTTAGATTAGTTTTGGGGAATAAAAAAAGCCGCCCGTTATTGTTAACGGGCGGCTTTTTGTTTGATGCTTACTTAATTTAAGCAAACATCAAATGACAATTAACGTGAAAGTGCAGGCGTTAAATGTGGGCGCATTGTCGATAAAATGCTTTTAACTACTTTAGGGTTACCAACAACGATGTTGCCTGAAGATACGTAACCGTGTCCACCAGTGAAATCTGTAGCAATTCCGCCAGCTTCTTTAACTAGCAATTCGCCAGCAGCGCTGTTCCAAGGTTTTAAACCAATTTCGAAGTAACCGTCTAAACGACCAGCAGCAACATAAGCAAGGTCTAATGCAGGTGAACCAGCTGCGCGCATATCTGCAACGTCATCATACATATCTGAGAAGATTGAAAGGTAAGTATCTTTGTAATGCTTAACTTTGAATGGGAAACCAGTACCAACAACAGCACCTTTAAGATCTTTTGCTTTAGTTACACGTGTGCGGTAAGTATTAAATTGTGCACCTTGGCCACGTGTTGCTGTGAATAATTCGTCACGTGAAGGATCGAAAATTACAGCTTGTTCTGTTTTACCGTTAACTTTTAACGCAATAGAAACACAGAAATGTGGAACGGCTTTGATGAAGTTTGTAGTGCCATCAAGTGGATCTACAATCCATTGGTATTCACTTGCTTTATTGCCTTGCTCGCCACTTTCTTCACAGATAAAACCGTGATCAGGGTAAGATTTTTTAATAACGGCAATGATTGCTTCTTCAGCAGCTATATCAATTGATGTAACGAGATCGTTAGACCCTTTTTGGTGAATTTCAACTTTGTCTAGCTGCTCTGTAGCTTGCATAATAATTTTGCCAGCACTACGAGCGGCCCGAATTGCAATATTTAGCATCGGATGCATGTGTGTATACCTTTGAATGTTAAAGAACGGTTATTCCTCCGTGCAGCGGCGCGGGGATTTAATCGGCGCATATCATACCAGATTAAATAACTTGAGCAAGTTAAAAGCGCCAATAGCGTATTTAGATCACGGTTTAATTTTTTTCAGCGCTAGTTTAATCGCAAAGTAAGCCTTTAGTCGATTTTTCGAATTAATAGAGGAATAAGTGGGGCTGATTTGATACTATATCGCCCGTTATTTTCAGCTGCTACTAGTATTAGTTTTTTCAAAATCGAGACGGCTGATTTTTTTGACGTTTAAAGGGTATATCACGTGAGTAATCAAACACCAGAATCTTCAAACACTAATCCGTCTTTAGCACTTCTTGCTAAGGTAAAAGTCATTTTAGTGGGTACGACACATCCGGGGAATATTGGTAGTGTCGCTAGGGCGATGAAAACAATGGGATTGTCAGACTTAGTCTTGGTTGATCCACAAACTCAAATTGATGAAAAATCACATGCTTTAGCCGCTGGTGCAAAAGATCTGTTAGAAACTGTGACTATTGAACCCACGTTAGCTGAAGCTGTGAAAGGTTGCGGGCTAGTTATTGGTACCAGTGCTCGTTCGAGAACCCTGCCTTGGCCAATGTTAGACCCAAGACAAAGTGGTGAGAAGCTCATAAATGAAGCGAGTAATTATCAAGTTGCATTGGTATTTGGGCGCGAAAACAGTGGTTTATCAAACGATGAATTGCAATTGTGTCAATACCATGTGTGCATACCTGCTAATCCTGAATATAGTTCATTGAATTTAGCGATGGCAGTTCAAACGTTAACTTATGAAGTGCGTATGGCGGCATTAAATTCAGTCGAGACAGTGGCTGAAACGGTTGATGAAGATTATCCGTTATCAGAAAATCTGGAAGGGTTTTACCGACATATGGAAGAGACCCTTAATGATATTGGTTTTATTATTAAGGCCCATCCAGGTCAGGTAATGACAAAATTACGCCGCTTATATAACCGCGCGCGCCCAGAAGCGGGTGAGCTAAATATTTTGCGCGGTATTTTGACTGCTACGCAGCGCGGACGCATAGAATCAGCAAAAAATGAAGATTAATCGACCTTTGTTATAAGTGATAACATATCCGACTAAATTAGTCAGGTATATACTTGACTAATTTAGTCGGGTTTGATGTAATGTCCACACAGTAACTATAGTGAGGCAATGTAATGAAGTTAACTTCGAAAGGGCGTTATGCAGTAACCGCGATGTTAGATGTTGCATTACATCAAGCGCAAGGACCTGTTTGTCTCGCCGATATTTCGCAGCGACAACGCATTTCTTTGTCCTATTTAGAACAATTATTTTCAAAACTTCGAAAAGCTAACTTAGTAGCAAGTATTCGAGGTCCTGGTGGCGGTTATCAATTAGCTAAGGCCGCGGTAGAAATATCGATTGGCGCTGTCATTAGTGCGGTCAACGATTCGGTTGTTGCCACACAATGTAAAGGTGAAAAACCGTGTTCACCCAGTGGACGCTGTTTAACACATTCATTGTGGAATGATTTTAGTGTCAAGATGCAAGGTTTTTTAGATAGTGTGACCTTAGGTGAGTTGATGGATAATTCTGAGGTTATCGCTATTGCGAATAAACAAAATATAGCCCAAGAGTTAAGTGGGTTAGAGCAAGAAAATGAAATTTTCCATACTAACCAATTGAGTTAGTATGTGCGCCAATTTATGGGCGCTTAAATAACAAACTAATAATAATAATAGTCACCATTAAGTTTTTAGAATTAGCAGTTTTAGCAATAGATAACTTTGTTACTTAACGTTGCAAAGTGGAGCAATAAATGAAATTACCAATTTACTTTGATTACGCCGCAACAACACCGGCTGATCCGCGTGTAGCGCAGAAAATGATTGATTGTTTAACACTTGAAGGCAATTTCGGTAACCCTGCCTCTCGTTCACATCGATTTGGTTGGCAAGCAGAAGAAGCAGTAGATGTCGCTCGTAACCAAATTGCTGAGTTGATTAACGCTGATGCACGTGAAATTGTTTTCACCTCTGGCGCCACAGAATCAAATAATCTTGCCATTAAAGGTGCTGCGCACTTTTATAAGAAGAAAGGCAAACACATCATAACTTCAAAAACTGAGCATAAAGCGGTTTTAGATACGACTCGTCAATTAGAACGTGAAGGATTTGAAGTAACTTACTTAGACCCACAAGCTAATGGTATTATTACCATAGAACAGCTTGAAGGTGCATTACGTGAAGACACTGTATTAGTGTCAATTATGCATGTAAATAACGAAATTGGTATCATTCAAGATATCGCTGCAATGGGCGAAATGCTTCGCGCACGCAAAGTTATTTTCCATGTTGATGGCGCGCAAAGCTTAGGTAAAATTGATATTGATTTGAATGAACTTAAAGTTGATTTGATGTCTTTTTCTGGTCATAAAGTATACGGGCCTAAAGGCATTGGTGCACTTTATGTACGTCGTAAGCCACGTATTCGTTTAGAAGCGCAAATGCATGGCGGCGGTCATGAACGTGGTATGCGTTCTGGCACACTTGCCACGCATCAAATTGTTGGTATGGGGGAAGCTTGTCGCGTTGCTATGGTTGATAGTGCGAAAGATCGTGCTCACATCGAAGCATTAAGCCAACGTTTGATGGATGGTTTAATGAAAATTGAAGAAACCTATCTAAATGGTGACCGAGAGTTAGGTTACAAAGGCATTGTAAATATCAGTTTCAACTATGTTGAAGGTGAATCATTAATGATGGCCCTTAAAGATTTAGCTGTTTCTTCAGGCAGTGCTTGTACATCAGCCAGCCTTGAACCTTCTTATGTATTACGTGCTCTTGGCCTTAATGACGAAATGGCGCATAGCTCAATTCGTTTTAGTGTTGGCCGTTTTACCACAGAAGAAGAAATTGATCATGCGATTGAGCAAATGACCAATTCGATAGGTAAATTACGTGAGATGTCACCATTATGGGAAATGTTCCAAGATGGTATAGATTTAGACAGTGTTGAATGGGTTGCCCACTAGGGACTTGTTTCACAAAAAAGTTGTCAGAAGATAGGAGTATAGAACAATGGCTTACAGCGAAAAATTATTAGATCATTATGAGAACCCACGTAACGTTGGCTCATTTGACAAGAACGACCCAACGGTTGCAACTGGCATGGTTGGCGCACCCGCCTGTGGTGACGTAATGAAACTGCAACTTAAAATTAGCGCGGACGGTATTATCGAAGACGCTAAGTTTAAGACGTATGGTTGTGGTAGCGCGATAGCATCAAGCTCATTAGTTACTGAATGGGTTAAAGGCAAGTCATTAGACGAAGCCGGTGCCATTACTAACCGTGATATCTCAGAAGAACTCGCTTTACCGCCTGTTAAGATTCATTGCTCAATTTTGGCTGAAGATGCCATTAAAGCAGCGATTGAAGATTACAAAGCAAAGTAAGTTTGATTGACGCAGTGGCTATGTCACTGCGTAAATAGTATAGGGTTTTAATTATGGCAATTTCTGTCACAGAGTCTGCTGCACAACGTGTGAGTAGTTTTCTTGAAAATAGAGGCAAGGGCTTGGGTTTACGTTTAGGCGTTAAAACATCAGGTTGTTCTGGTTTAGCCTATGTTTTAGAGTTTGTTGATGATCTTAATGACGGTGATGAAGTATTTGAACATCACGGTGTAAAAATTATCGTTGACGCTAAAAGCCTAGTGTACCTTGAAGGCACACAATTAGATTTCGTTAAAGATGGCCTTAATGAAGGGTTTGAGTTTAAAAATCCTAACGTTGACGGCGAATGTGGCTGCGGCGAAAGCTTCTCTGTTTAACCTACCGTAAAAAGATTGCATGAACTATTTTGAATTATTTGCACTATCTACGTCTTATGAAATAGATAAGACGTCACTCAAGTCTAAATACCTTGAGCTGCAACGCGCAGTCCATCCTGATAATTATGCCAATGGCACTGAACGTGAACGTTTGTTAGCGGTTCAAAAAGCCGCGCAGATTAACGATGGATTTGAAACGCTAAAAAATATCGACTCACGCGTACAACATTTGTTGGCACTTAGTGGTATTGAATTGGCACATGAAACGCAAACATTAAAAGACCCTTTGTTTTTAATGCAACAAATGGAATTGCGAGAAACGCTAGAGGATATTCCTCATGCTGGCGATCCTGAGCAAGCTTTAATCGAGTTTCAAGAGCAAATAAAATCGTTTATTGATGATATAAATGTAAAGTTTTCCACGTTATTTAATGATGGTAGCCAAGCGGCATTGCAAACAGCCGCTGAAGAAGTGCGTAAACTCAAGTTTATGCTTAAGCTTGCTCACGAAGCTATCTCACTTGAAGAACAGATATTTGATTATTAAGAAAATCACAGACCTGTGAGTTTTCAGGTTAAACTACCCAGAACAAAATTAAGATAAGATATTATTATGGCGTTATTGCAAATTTCTGAACCCGGTCAAAGTACCGCTCCCCATGAACACCGATTAGCTGTTGGTATCGATTTAGGTACAACTAACTCATTAGTAGCAACGGTACGTAGTGGTGAAGCAATAACTTTAAGCGATGATAAAGGCAGAGATTCTTTTCCATCGATTGTTCATTACGGTCAAAACGACATTATTGAATCTGGTCATGAAGCTAAACTCCATGCCATTAGCGATGCGGTGAATACTGTCGTGTCAGTTAAACGTTTTATGGGTAGAACATTAGCCGACATACAATCACAGCATAGTGAATTGCCTTATGTATTAAGTCCTACTGAAAATGGTCTTATCAATATTCAAACACGCCATGGCAACGTCAATCCTATTCAAGTTTCAAGCGAAATTCTACGTCCATTAATTGCCTTGGCCGAAAAGTCGTTAGGCGGTGATTTAACTGGCGCTGTTATTACAGTGCCTGCCTATTTTGATGACGCACAACGTCAAGGCACAAAAGATGCCGCGCAGCTATTAGGCATAAAAGTATTACGTTTGCTCAATGAACCCACAGCAGCGGCCATTGCATATGGTTTAGATAGTCATGAAGAAGGCGTTATCGCTATTTATGACTTGGGCGGTGGTACTTTCGATATTTCAATTTTGCGCCTTAATAAAGGTGTCTTTGAAGTATTGGCGACTGGCGGTGATTCAGCCCTTGGCGGTGATGATTTTGACGAGTGTATTAGCCAATGGATAATCGAACAGTCTGGTTATACTGGCGACCATTCTCCTGCACTACAACGTGAAATTACGCGCGTTGCCTGTGATGCGAAAGAGCAGTTAAGCTTTTTGAAGGTAGCTAAGTTAGCCCTTGATCTCCCTTGTGGCGGTCATTGGAATGATACGTTATCACGTGAGCAATTTAATACATTAATAGCGCCGCTGGTAAAAAGAACCATCATGGCTTGTCGCCGTACAATGCGCGATGCCGACTTAAGCACCGACGAGATAAAACAAGTAGTCATGGTAGGCGGTTCAACGCGCGTTCCTTTAGTACGCCAACAAGTAAGTCAGTATTTTGATAAAGAATTATTGACCAGTATTGACCCTGACAAAGTGGTTGCTATTGGTGCGGCTATTCAAGCTGACATTTTGGCAGGCAATAAGCCTGATGCCGATATGTTGCTACTTGATGTATTGCCGTTGTCACTGGGATTAGAAACGATGGGCGGCTTGACTGAAAAAGTCATAAACCGCAACAGCACTATCCCTGTGGCCAAGGCACAAGAATTTACAACCTTTAAAGATGGTCAAACGGCAATGGCATTGCATATTTTGCAAGGCGAGCGTGAATTAGTTGAAGATTGTCGTTCATTGGCTAGATTTGAATTACGCGGTATTCCGCCTATGGCGGCAGGAGCCGCGCATATTCGCGTTACTTTTCAAGTTGATGCTGACGGATTGCTCAGTGTTAGCGCGATGGAAAAAAGCAGCGGAGTACAAGCTGCTATCGAGGTTAAACCCTCTTTTGGTCTCACTGATAATGAAGTAACAAACATGATCAAAGACTCAATGACGCACGCTCAAGGTGATATGGACGCACGAATGCTTGCTGAAGAAAAAGTTGAAGCATCACGTGTACTTGAAGGGCTAGTGAGTGCAATTAACCAAGACGGTAATCTACTCGATGAAGCCATGTTAAGCGGCATTAGACATGCAATGTCGTTATTAGAACAAGCAGTAGTTGCTGGTGATGTTAAAGCGATTAAAGTCGCCATAAAAGAATGTGATACGTCGAGCAGTGATTTTGCCGCTATGCGTATGGATCAGTCGATTAAAGTCGCACTATCCGGTCAGTCAGTAGACGAACTATAATTTATTAGTAACTTAGTATTGGTTTAAAACAAGCCGATATGGTCAGGAGTATAGAATGCCAAAAGTAATTTTTTTACCACATGAAGAATTGTGCCCTGAAGGCGCTGTGGTAGAAGCCAAAGAAGGCGAAACCCTATTAGATG
>Ga0209396_1001797_pt1 | contig 23195 bp, 24 predicted proteins | sample GOMGulsemesocosm_6_FD_184638 | JGI IMG/M metagenome (GOLD analysis project Ga0209396, IMG submission 184638) | Methane-oxidizing microbial communities from mesocosms in the Gulf of Mexico - GOM8C Gulf of Mexico (SPAdes) (version 2) | ecosystem: Environmental > Aquatic > Marine > Cold seeps... | reverse complement strand
ACCAGCAGATGAATTATCTACAGGCTGTGGCTAGCATCTACTTCTTACTCGACCATCAGGCGGGCCGTGAGTGGCTGAAGCGCAGCTTTGCCTTTTATGGTCAAAACCCATGCCGTAAAACCAGTGCTGAGCAGTTATTTAGCCAGAATTACCCAGATGGAATAGAGGGTGCTAGCCGCAATTTCAATGCTTGGTTAAGTAAGGGGAAATTTGCCAGTCATCGCTATTAAACTGAGTATTAAACCCTCTTTTAATTTTTGCTGACTTCTCATACAATGTCGCCATTATTATTCCTAAAAATTATGAGATCCGTCCCATGACAATCGCAGAAAACAAAGTAGTAAGCATTCAATACACTGTATTGGACGAAGAAGGCCAAACGATCGATAGTTCTGAAGGCGGCGAGCCATTAGTATTCTTGATTGGTGCACAGAATGTTATCCAGGGTCTAGAAGAAGCATTAATCGGTAAGAACGTTGGCGACCAGATCAAAACTACGGTTGAGCCTGCTAAAGCATACGGCGAGTACAACCCTGAAGGCGTGCAAGAAGTACCAATGGACGCGTTTGAAGGCGTAGAGCAAGTTGAACTAGGCATGGCATTCACTGCTGAAACTGAGCAAGGTCCTATGAACTTGATCGTTACCGGTGTTGAAGGCGACATGGTAACAATCGATGGTAACCACCCATTGGCTGGTAAAGCATTGACGTTCGACGTAACGGTTGAAGCCGTTCGTGATGCAACTGATGAAGAAATGGCTCATGGCCACGTACACGGCGAAGGTGGTCACCACCACTAGGATTCTCTTGTTAAGAGACTCTTAAGCTAAAAGAAACCGCTCCGTTTTCTCCTATTAATGGTGATACTGAGCGGTTTTTTTGTGCCTGTAGAAAACCATGCCCTCAGCTACGCTTAGATATAGAGCAATTCAATTAAGTGAACATGATCATGGTATGCATTGAGACTGGATAATAGGTACTAATATGTCATTGATGACATGTCTAATAGTATCAGTGGAGAATACCTCGCTATAGTTAGTACTAAGGGCTGAATTTTATGCCGATAATCTTGAGCTAAATACTTGGGCTAAATGTTGAGGGTCGTGTGCAAGAATTTCTTGATCTACGAACATTATCAATAAACAACATCCTTGTTAGCTTATCGTTTGCTGGCTGCTTACTTATGTATTCAAGGCACTTCCCTACTATAAAAGGCATTCAGTGTGTGGGTTGTGCTTTTTTAGTGAGCAGTAGTGCGTTTTTATTAATAGGCCTGCGTCATTACATTCCCGATCTATTTTCTATCATTATTCCCAATGTTTTGCTGGTATTAAGCATGGCGATGATTCATTTAGGCTTAGCATCCTTCTATGAATTTGATCGCTATTCAATAAAAATAACTCATGGTCTTATGTTGCTGCTAATGTTGATCGGCGCAGTGATCTTTACCTATATTGATTACAATACGAATGCCAGAATTGTGGTTGTTAGCGTTATTTTGAGTATTCAATGTGTATTTATTATGCGCTCTTTATTAGCCGCTCATCAGGTAAATGAACACTCTGCTAGTTTTTCAATCGCAATCTCATTTCTATTCTTTGCGACCTTCTTTGCATTTCGAGCCCTGTTTACTCTATCGGAATCGCCATTACAGGATTTTATGAGTGCTGGCTTAATGCACTCGCTATCGATTATCGTTTATCAATTTGTCGTAATTATTACCAGCTTTGGCCTTGTTTGGATCGTGAGCCAAAAAATTCAAAAAGCATTAACAGAGCAAGCAACTCATGACCCACTAACGAATGTATTCAATCGGCGGGCATTAGAGGAAATTATTAATACTGAGCACTCTCGCTCTTTAAGAAGCCGCGCGCCGTTATCGGTAGTGATGCTTGATATTGACCACTTTAAACGGCTAAACGATCGCTATGGTCATAATGTCGGTGATCAGGTCTTAGTATCCGTTGCCGATATTTTGCTTGAAAATACCCGTGGTTACGACAGTATTGCCCGCTTTGGGGGGGAGGAATTTATTCTATTATTGCCTGATACCACAGTGGATAAAGCCAAGCTCATCGCTGAAAAATTACGCATGAAAGTAGCAAGCCATCAATATGGACATAATGCCTGCGATCGCATTGAAATAACCGCCAGTTTTGGCGTAACCGAGTGTGATTTAGCCAAAGAAAATTGGTTGCAGGTGCTTGAAAGAGCCGATAGTGCGTTATATCTAGCGAAAGAATCGGGACGAAATAGAGTAATTGTTTTCAATTCAGATAATCAAGATGCAGAGAATATCAGCACAGGGTAAAATAGCCTTTGATTCCGATATACCAAGTGACTCGCTGTGAATAAGCCATCTTCTCGTTCCACCAATAATGCACAATCCTCGAAAGCGGGTTCCTTGCATGCTAGAAACCCCCATCAAGGTCGCTATGACCTTAAGGCGCTGGTGGAGTTGTGCCCTGAGTTAAAGGCGCATTTAAAGCTGAACCCCCGTGGTGAACAAACCGTCGATTTTAGTAATGAGCAAGCTGTTCGCTTATTAAATCAAGCTTTATTAGCGCAACATTACCAAGTGGCACATTGGAATATACCAGAAGGCTATTTATGCCCACCTATCCCTGGGCGGGCTGATTATATCCACTACGCCGCTGATTTATTAACAGGAAAGAAGAATAGCGCGAAAGTCTTGGATATTGGTACTGGTGCAAACTGTATTTATCCCATTATCGGTAATCGCAGCTATGGCTGGAAATTTGTCGCCAGTGATATTGATCCTGTTGCTGTGGCGACGGCAAACTTGATTGTTGAATCGAACCCAGTATTAAAAAATAAAATTAAAGTAATACAGCAGAAGAAAAAACAGTCTATTTTTAGCGGTATCATCGGACCCCATGATCTATTTGATCTGACCTTATGTAATCCTCCTTTTCATGCGTCGTTAGCAGAAGCTAATGCCGGTACAGAACGCAAGCAGCATAATCTGAACAAGCATAAGGCTAAAAATAGGACTCAACCTAATTTTATTGAGAGTGAAAGCAAGGGTAGAAATTTTGGCGGTCAAAAAGCTGAACTCTGGTGTGACGGTGGGGAAATTACCTTTTTAAAGCGCATGATCAATGAAAGCCAAGACTTTGCTCAGCAGGTGATGTGGTTCACAAGCCTAGTGTCTAAGAGTGAAAATGTTCGACCTTTGCAGAAATTATTAAATCAAATGGGTGCCAAGCAGGTAAAAGTTGTTAGTATGAGCCAAGGGCAAAAAGTAAGTCGATTGATCGCCTGGAGCTTTCTGACGGATGAGCAGCTAGTTGCATGGAATAAGCAACGCTGTCAGTGATAACAATAATAAACAGTCTTGGGGTAGTCGCATGAGTCGCGTGCTGTATCAGTTTCCTATTTCACACTATTGCGAAAAAATTCGTTGGGCAATGGATTATAAAGGGCTGGATTATAAGCTTAAAAATCTATTTCCTGGTTTGCACTTACGCACAACCAAAAAGATGGCGCCAAAAACCTATTTGCCTATTCTTATCGATAATGGCGAGCAAGTGCAAAATTCTCATGTGATCTTAACCTATCTCGATGAAACCTATCCTGAGAAATCCCTTACGCCAAAAGATCCCGAGTTATTAGTGCAGGCATTAGAATGGGAAAAATATTGTGATGTCGAGATTGGTATTCACGTGCGTCGTTTCGGCTATCACGTATTATTAGCCGAACCTAAAACGGTGATCCCTTTCTTTACTCAAGGAGGACCTTGGTGGGGACCTCTTTTCTTTAAACTCTTCTTCAAAAAAATCGAGCCCATCATGCGCAAAGTGATGGCGATTGATGAAGACGGCGCTCAGAAATCAGAAATTCGAGTACAGCAGGCTCTTGATAAACTGTATGAAGTCTACAAAGAAAAAGAGTTTTTGGTTGGCGATCAATTCAGTCGAGCTGATTTAGCGGCGGCATCATTATTAGCACCGCTGATTATGCCGCAAGGTTATGGCTTGGTTTGGCCAAAAGAAATGCCCCCTAGACTGCAAGAATTTGCCGATAAAAATCAGCAAAAACTTGAACGCTTTCGTCAGTTGTATAGCAACTTTCGTTAATAAGAGCTGTCGTTAATAAGAGCTGACGTTAATCTAGCTCAGCAATCACTTGAGGTGTGCTGCTACGGTGAAAACCGTTAAAAGCAGCCTCTTGCTCTTCACCTTCTTTATTTTTGCTACTTTCAGACTTTTTATTTTTTCCCATGGGCCATAAGCACAAGGTTTGTGCTGCGCCACCATCTACGCGTAAATTAACTCCAGTAATAAATGCAGCGGCAGGGCTTAACAAATAAACGATCGCTGAGCTGACTTCTGCTTCATTGCCAATGCGCTGTAACGGCGTACCGTCTTTGGCTTTTTGCATAATGCCTTTAATAATATTTTGATCGTAAGTATCCATGCCACTGGAAGCAATATAGCCCGGAGCAACGGCATTGATACGTACACCATGCTCGCCCCATTCAATGGCCGCAGTTTCGGTAAAGTTTGCCATTCCTGCGCGTGCGGCGCCTGAGTGTCCCATCATGGGCATACCGCCAAAATTATCGGCAGTGATATTAACAATGGCACCGCCATTTTTTTTCATGCTTTGTTTAAATACTTCTCGGGCAACGAGGAAGCCACCGACAAGATTGGTACGGACGACAGTTTCAAAGCCGTTTTGGCTAATAGCTTCTAAGGGCGCTGGGAATTGGCCTCCGGCATTATTCACTAGGCCATGAATGCTGCCATGCTTGCTAACAATAGCGCCTATGTTTTCACTAACTGAATTTTCGTCACGAATATCAAAAGCAAAAGTATCAACGCTTCCACCATCTTGCTTAATCTCATTGGCAACGGCATCGAGCTTTTCTTGGGTACGACCGACTAAAATGACGGTTGCCCCTAATGACGCGAGCTCGTGAGCGGTACAGCGGCCAATACCAGAACCACCTCCAGTAATAATAATAACCTGCTGCTGAAATGCATCTGCGCGGAAAATAGATTGGTAGCCCATGACATTAAACTCTTTAAAATTCTTATAAGTATTAACGACTTAAACTACCGAAAAATCACGGGTTTGTCACTGAGCTTTAACGCGTTAAGTCGGCAGGTCGCCAGCAACCGCTTGTTGAAAGAGGGTTAGATATTGCTTAGCGGTGAACGGAATTGGGTTTCCTGCTGCGGAAGGATCAACAACCGCTAGCTCACCGATCGCATGTTGTCGTGCGATGGCATCATCGGTATGAATACCAATATCCCCAAGGCGGGCAGGTATATCAAGCTCACGCCTAAAATCTAATAGCCAGGTTAAAAAAACTTGCTGAAAAGAGCTATCTAATCTTGATTTTGGTAGGTCTAGATAGTGACAGATTGTCTGTAGCTTATCTTCAATCACACTGGCATTAGCATGGACAACATAGGGCAATAATATAGCGTTTAATAATCCATGGTGTTTGTCGTAAAGAGCCCCCAAAGGATGGGCTAACGCATGGCAAGCGCCTAAGCCTTTTTGAAAAGCCGTGGCTCCCATCATCGAGGCCGTCAACATATGGCCACGCGCTTCTAAGTTACGGCCGTTATGATAAGCCTCTGGCAGCCAATCTTTAATTAACTTCATGCCCTGTAAGGCAATACCATCGGCCATGGGGTGATAACCGGGGGCGCAAAACGCTTCAAAGTTATGCACAAAAGCATCTAACCCCGTCGCCGCGGTTATGGGGGCTGGCAGTGCTTGGCTAAGTTCAGGGTCGAGAATAACAAAGCTAGGCATCATTGATGGATGAAAGATGATTTTTTTACTCTGACTTTCCTCATTGACAATAACCGCCGCGCGTCCAACTTCTGAACCTGTGCCAGCAGTAGTCGGAATCGCAATGCAGGGGACAAGGTTGTTATCATCGACTAACTTCCAGTTATCACCGACATCTTCAAACTGCCATATCGACTTGGTTTGCCACACCATTAGGGCAATCGCTTTACCTGCATCTAAAGCACTGCCTCCGCCAATAGCAATAATCCCGTCGTGCTTACCTTGCTTAAAAGCGGCGACACCATCCGTTATATTCTGACCATTAGGGTTGGCTTTAATGTCATAAAAGATATCTGCGCTCGGTAAAGCGTGTTCAATTTTTTTGATAAAAGAAAAATGCACCAGCCCTGAGTCGGTAACGATCAGAGGGCGTTGAATATTTAATGTTTGGCAAAGATCAGGTAATTCGCTAATACGCCCATTACCAAATTTTATTGCAGTGGGGAAATTCCAATCTGACATAGACAGATCCTGAAAAGTTTAAGTGAAATGTTTAACTCGTTAAACGCTGAATATGTATCGATTTTGATTGTGTGAGTTGTTGATAAGCAAGATGGGAAAGTGAGCAGCCTCGACCTGAATTCTTAATACCACTCCAAGGTAAAGCTGGGTCCAAATAATCACAACGATTCATAAATACCGTACCTGCTTGTATTTGGTCGCTCAAATTTAAGAATGCATTTTCGTCTTGAGTCCAAACTGAAGCGGTCAAACCATAATCACTATCATTAATATAAGCCAAGGCTTGGGTATCGTTATCTACAGACATAATGCCGATAATAGGAGCAAAGCTTTCTTCCCGCATAATTGCCATCTCATGGTTAACTTGGGTTAATACCTGTGGGGTTAAATAAAAGCCCTTTTCTTTAAGTTCTACATCGAGAGGAAAATCTTGTTCGCTGATATGACAGATAGCCCCTTTTGAAAGCGCATCATCAATTTGTTGTTGCGCGGCTAACACTGCACGGGCATTAATCATTGGACCGAGGCTGGTGGTCGGGTCAAGAGCATGGCCGAGTTTTAGCTTTTTGGTCTGTTGAATAAAACCCTCAACAAAATCTTGATAAAGGCTCTTGTCGACATAAATTCGTTCGATGCCACAACAACTTTGGCCGCTATTGAAAAATGCACCATCAACAAGACTTTCAATGCTGGCTTGAAGATCGGCATCGCCGCGGACATACGCCGCATCTTTCCCACCCAGTTCAAGAGCTAAAGGTTTAAAGCATCCAGCTAAATTAGCCTCGATGATTTTTCCTGCGCTGACTGAGCCGGTAAAGCTGACATAATGAATGTCATCCTGCTTTATCAGATCAAGGGTTTGTTCGTGGCTTAGATGTAAATATTGGAATATGCCTGTGGGCAATCCTGCCGCTTCAAAAGCTTGGGCAAAACGTTCAGCACATAATAACGTTTGTGACGCATGTTTTAATATCACACTATTGCCTGCCATTAAGGCGGGGATAATAGAATTCACCGCGGTTAGATAGGGATAGTTCCAAGGGGCAATAATAAACGCGGTACCGAGAGGGGTTCGACGAATAAGGCGTTTAAATGTTTTATCACGCTGTTCAATAACTGTTTCTTTTAACGAGTCCGCGGCAATACTGATCATGTATTCTGCACGTTCTTTTAAACCAGCAATCTCCCCTTGGGCAGATTGAATAGGACGACCCATTAATAGGCTAATTTCTTCTGCGATCATTTCTTTATTTTCTACAAACCAATCAACTGCTTTTTGGCAAATAATCGCGCGCTCGGAAATGGCTAACGTTTGCCAGTGTATTTGATCGTCTTGGGCATGACTGAGTGCTAAAGAGATTTCCTGGCTACTGGCTAATTCTTTTTCAGCAATTAAACTGCCGTCACTGGGAGAATAATTAGATAATTTCAAAATAGCGGTCCAGTTCCCATTGGGAAATATGTTTACGGTATTCGCGAACTTCCCACTCTCGGGTCGCGGCGAAATGATCGACAAAGGCATCGCCAAAATAATCACGCGCCATCGTAGAAGTTTTTAATGCTTGGGCTGACTGCCATAAAGTTTCAGGTAGTTTAAGTTCATCTGGAAAAGTTTGCTGATATGCATTGCCTTCGACCATAGGACCGAGCTTGGCTCTATTTTCAATGCCCCATAATCCTGAAGCGATTACCGCAGCAAGAATAATATAAGGATTAGCGTCAGCGGCCCCGATGCGATATTCCAAGCGGTGACTGTTTTTATCCCCAGGAATAATACGAATGGCGCAGGTACGGTTATCCACACCGACACTGGCATCGGTCGGCGCCCAATATCCCGGTACTAAACGGCGATAAGAATTGATTGTCGGGGCAATCATACTCAGGAGTTGCGGCATCAACTGTTGCTGCCCGGCAACGAAGTGCTGCATTAACTCGCTCATGTTATGCGGTTGGCTTTGATCAAAAAACAAGGCCTCGCCGGCTAGATCCGTTAACGACAGATGAATGTGGCCGCTCTGACCCGGTAATTCATCATTCCAGCGTGCCATAAACGTCGCCATCTTGTTTTCTTTCTGCATGGCAATCTTGGTGAAGGTTTTGAATAAAGAGGCCTTGTCGGCTGATTCTAGAGCGTCGTCATAAGTAATAGCGGCTTCTAATACCCCCGGGCCCGTTTCTTCATGCAGACCTTCTAGAGGAAAGTCCATCTTCTCGCTAAGGTTAAGGATGTTGTGATAGGTGGCATCATGCACACTATTGCGGATTATCGAATAACCAAACTCCGCCGGGGCCATGGCATTGAGGTTTTGATAGGCCTTTTCACGAATGGACTCAGGGGTTTCGTTAAATACAAAAAACTCGTACTCAAATCCGGCGAGGGCTTTTAATCCCATTTTTTCAGCCCGTGCTAAGACTCGGCGCAATAAACCTCGAGGACAAATGTTTTCGGCGTCAGCTGTAAATTCTGCAAGAAAGAAAAGATCGTCATTCTCCAGTGGCATCGTGCGGCAGCTGCTTGGAATAATACGTACCGGGGCATCGGGGTAACCTGAGTGCCAGCCCGTATATTGGGTATTATCATACAGCTGATCACGCATATCCCAGCCAAGCACAACGTCACAAAAACCGAAGCCTTTATCCAGCGAGCTGAAAAATTTTTCACGCGACATGTATTTGCCCCGGAGGATGCCGTCGATATCAAAAATGCCCACCTTGATATGGCTGGGCTTTAAACTTTGAATAAGCTCGCGGGCCTGACTTGCGGTTTGTATGTCTCTGGGGTTCATAGGACTTCCTTGTAATGACTATCTATAACATTAGTGGAAAGGCATGAGTGTGCAAGGTGAAGAGCGTGCAAGGTGAAGAGTGTGAGATAGAGGCTGTACATCAGTACCAGATTGATGCAGTCTAAGAATTAGCTATTTACAGCAATGGATCGGTTATGGGCATTAATAATTATTATAAAAATAAGAAAGTTTTCATTGTTGGCGGCTCCAGTGGCATTGGCCTAGCAACGGCGCATTTATTGGCTCAGCAAGGGGCTCATGTGTGTATTTTTGCCCGTCGAGAGCCGTTATTACAGCAAGCGATTGAGCAACTTACTAGTTCGGTAAATAATAGTTCGGTAAATAATAGTTCGGCAAAAGATGGCTGCAAGATCATTTATCGCTGTTTAGACGTTGTTGATGAGTTGGATGTGATAGAGAAGTTTTCCTGTGCTGCCCGTGAGCTAGGTTCCCCTGAAATACTAATTAATTGTGCGGGTGCTGCCTTTCCCAACTATTTCGAGAATATCAGTGCCCAGCAATTTGAAAGTACGTTGCGGCTTAATGTACTTGGGGTTAGAAATGTAAGTTCAGCGGTTTTGCCTTATATGAAGCAAACAGGAGGCCATATTATTAATACCTCTTCTCTTGCTGGGTTTATTGGTGTCTTTGGCTATACCGATTATTGTGCGTCTAAGTTTGCCATCGTAGGGTTCTCTGAAGCGCTTAGGCAAGAAGTACGTCAGCACGGGATCAGTGTTTCGGTATTATATCCCCCTGATACGCTAACTCCTGGTTTTGCTGAAGAAGAGAAAACTAAACCGAAAGAAACCCGCGCGATCTCTGGCAATGCCAAGTTACTAACCCCAGAGCAAGTAGCTTTTGCGTTAGTAAAAAAGATCCCTAAGCAAAAGTTTCATATTATCCCCACTTTTGATGGCCAGCTTTCACACCTGTTAAAGCGTTGGGCACCTTCATTGGTGAGTTGGGTTATGGAGCGCTCAATACGAAATTGCTAGTCTGTACTAAAATAATGGCAGTATTAGATAAAGTGCGAAAAGGAAGTCGAATGAATTTAAACATTAAACATGCCTTCAGTATTGTTAGCTTGGTCTTATTGGCCAGCTGTTGTGATATAGGGGATTCTGATGACAATTCAGATGATGGAATTAATACCCCGTTAGCTCTAGAAGTTGCGCCGCTAACGACGGGAAACTGGTATCAACCAGCGGTATTAACGACTTGGCAATGGCAATTGGAAGGAACACTTAATACAAATTACAGCGTTGACCTTTACGATATTGATTTATTTGATACAGAGACTGCGACGATTGAGCAATTAAAAACGGATGGTCATAAAGTCATCTGTTATTTTTCAGCGGGATCTTATGAAGACTGGCGTGATGATGCTGCAGATTTCAGTGCAGCAGATTATGGTCGAACCCTTGATGGCTGGGAAGGGGAGCGTTGGTTAGATATTCGCTCGGCGAATGTGCACAGTATTATGGCGATACGATTGGATTTAGCCGTAACCAAAGGCTGTGATGGGGTCGAGCCCGATAATATGGATGGCTATTCTAATACTTCGGGCTTTAGCTTAACTGCGGAAGATCAACTAGCCTATAACCGGTATTTAGCCAACGAAGCCCATGAACGTGGGCTGTCGATAGGGCTGAAAAACGATCTAGATCAAATTCCTCAGCTGGTGGAGTATTTTGACTTTGCGGTCAATGAACAGTGTTTTGAATACGACGAGTGTGCTGCTTTGAGTCCCTTCACGGATGCTGGTAAAGCCGTTTTAAATGCGGAATATGCCGATAAATATATAAACGATACCACCGAGCGAGACAGTCTTTGTGTGCTAGCGGTTAATGCGCAAATGAGCAGTTTGATTTTACCGTTAGATTTGGATGATACATCGCGTCATAGTTGTTTATAAGTATCCAGTTAAGATTGTTAGGCAGTTTATGAATAAATTAAAAGAATGGAATATGCAGTGCTTTCTTTTATTACTCGTATTGTTGATTAGTCTTTCGACGGCGCAAGCAAGAGAGCCACTGTACTATTTTCAGGTGGATCATCGTTATGATTATCGCACAGCGCTATTGGAACTGGCGCTGTCTTATACATCCAATGATAAAACAGAAGAAAGCATAAGCTTGCTTCCCAAAGCTAATATCCCTATGGCTCGTGCTACCTACTTGATGGCGAGGAATAAAATTAGAGGTGTGGTATCCCTTGCCACAACTCATGAACGCGAAGCCGAATTATTAGCGATAAAAATACCGATAATGGCTGGAATTTTAGGCATGCGTGTTTTGTTAATTCATAAAAGTCAGCAACAACAATTTTCAAGTATTAATGATAAAGAGCAGTTGAAAGACTATGTCGCGGGTTTTGGTGAGCACTGGGGTGATTTATCAATTTTAAAAGAGAATGGTATTACGGTATTACCGGTTGCCAAATACTCTTCTTTATTCAATATGCTAAATGCACAGCGTTTCGACTTCTTTCCTCGTGGAGTTAATGAGATATTTAGTGAGCTTGAAACCTATAAAGAACAATTTCCTGATTTATCAATCGAAAAAAGTCTAGCGATTTATTATCCTTATCCTGTGTACTTTTTTGTTGCTAAACAAGACGAAGCAATAGCGCAGAGAATAGAGTCGGGTCTTGAGAAAGCATTAGCGGATGGTCGATTTAAACAACTATTTTTACGGCATCATAAAGATTTACTGCAGAAACTAAATTTCGGTAAGCGGGCAATATTTAATCTGAGTAATGACTCTTTACCTAAAGATGCCCAAATAGATAATATGGATTGGTGGTTACAGAGTAAAGCAGAGTCAGATGACTCTGCTTTACAGGTATTTTAAGCAGATTCTTTTTCTTTTAAATTATCTTCTTTTAAATTTTCTGGTGTTGAATTATTACCTTGGCTTACTTGTGTTTTAACGACTTCAGGATTTGAAAAAACCAAGGTCTCATCATTCACTTTACCAAAGCGTAAGGTGGCTAAATCAAGTGCATAGTTCTGATACAACTTCCACGGTAGCTTAGAGCCTTGCAGTGGTGCTTTTTCCATGGCTCGCTGTACATAACCCGATTGCATATCAAGAAACGGACGCTGCTCAACGGCAGCATCAAAATTATGGGGCATCACAATCTGTTTACCCGTAGCATCCATGTGGTTCAATAAGCGACACATCCACTCGGTAATTAAGTCGGCTTTCAATGTCCAGGAGGCGTTGGTATAGCCAAATACCATACCGGCATTGGGTAGGTCTTCTAATAATACTCCGCGATATACCATTTTTTCATTGGCGACGAAGGGTTTACCATCAACAATTAATTGCATCTTACCAAATAGCTGAACATCTAAACCGGTCGCAGTAATGATAATGTCGGCTTGTAGTTCTTCACCGGATTTTAACTTAATACCTGTCTCAGTAAAGTGGTCGATGTGATCGGTTACCACAGACGCTTTACCTTCTTTTAACACCTTAAACATATCGCCATCAGGAACAGCGCATAAGCGTTCATCCCAAGGATTATAATTTGGAGTGAAGTGCTTCATATCAAAGTTTTCGCCGACTTCTTTTTTAACCAATTTTTGCAGTAAGCGGCGAGAAGAATTAGGGAAAGATTTGCAGTACTTATACATTAATGCTGAAAAGGCAATGTTTCGTGTGCGGATTATTCGATATACCCACGTCTCTGGTAATACTTTACGTAAACCATTTACCATAGGGTCATCTTGCGGCAGTGCCATCACATAGCTGGGAGAGCGTTGTAGCATAGTTACATGCTCAGCTTTATCCGTCATCGCCGGTACGAGAGTGACTGCGGTTGCGCCACTGCCAATAACAACGACTTTTTTGCCCGAGTAATCGTAGTTTTCATCCCACTTTTGCGGATGAATAATGTCGCCTTTAAAGTTTTCACTGCCGGAAAATACAGGTTCATAACCTTGGTCGTAGTTGTAATAACCTGTGCAGCAGAGAACGAAATTACATTCGTAATGGCGAATCTCTCCGGTGGCGGTTAACTGAATCTCAATGGTCCAACGGGCGGTTTCACTGGACCAAGACGATGTCAGTACTTTATGGCCAAAGCGAATGTTCTTTTCGATGTCGTGCTCTCGGGCTGCATCGCAGATGTATTCACGAATGTCTTTACCGTCGGCAATGCCTTTCGGGCTAGTCCAAGGTTTGAAGTTATATCCTAGGGTATACATGTCGGAATCGGAGCGAACACCGGGGTAGCGGAACAGATCCCAAGTGCCACCGATAGCTTCACGGCCTTCTAAAATGGCATAGCTTTTATTGGGGCTGTCTTTTTGTAGGTGTATCGCAGCACCAATGCCAGAAAGGCCTGCGCCTATGATTAAGACATCAAAATATTCGTTAGTCGGTGCATCGTGTGTTTGCTTAGCCATGAGAATCTACCACTGTCATTCTTATTATCTTTAATAAAACAATAGTGACGGATTAACCATAAGCTTTAAAGGTGATTACCCGACAAACTAACAGGGATTTGGCAGGGTCAAAGGCTGAACCCTACCTGCTATAGAATAGCTCCTCGATTAATAACGCTGAGTAACCCAGGGCGGCTAAGCTCCGAATAAAGTTTTGCTAACTTTTCTAGAGGGTATTTAAAATCACTGGCGACCCAGCGTTGCAGCACCAGCCAAGAGGCCCCAGCAAGGTAATCAACCATAAAGCCCAAAGCTTCAGGGTCATTTAATGGCATAGAATGATTACGTATATACAGGCCTATCACGCGGGTAATGTAATTACGAAAGCTCTTAATCATTAAATGTTCAACATCAGCAGCAATCATCAACTTGGCGAATTCTGCATGCTGTTGCCATTGATTAAACAGATGCCAAGCAATTATTTCATCGGGATCGGGTGACGCTATGATATGACCTTCAATTTCTTGATAAAAATTATCAAAGACATCATCAATATAAGCGACTAAAACTGCATCTTTTGATTTGTAGTGTAAATAAAAGGTCTGACGTGCAATCTTGGCCGTATTAGTAATGTCTTGGATCTTTATCTTTTTATACGGAGTTTCCTCCGTGAGCTCAACCAAGGCTTGGATGATTAACGATTTGGTTCGAATGACCCTAGGGTCTTCATTTGTTAACGACATAATGGCAGTTCTGTAAATTAGTGGACATCTGTACAGTTTGTCATTTGAGGCTACTGCTCTCGTGGGCTTAAATCAACTCAATTACACGAAACTTAACAATTTATTAGCTGTTAAGTTTCGTCACACTCAATTGAGATGTCCATTATGTGTTTAAGAAATAATATAGAACTAGAGAGGCTGAGTCGCCTGCGAGTAGAAGAGCATTACCAACAGATGGTGAAATACTTAGCGAACCATGATGCCCCAATGGACTATTTAATCTCAGGAGAATTAGCGCAAATACAAACCTTCGGTATTCCCAGTATCAGCAAACTGCTGCAACGGACCAAACAGTACCAACAAAATGGTTTAAAGCGTTTAGATGATACCCGAGCGATACTGACCGAATGTATGGCAGACTCAGTACAGAGCTCCCGTGGACAACACATGGTGAAACATTTGAACTGGATCCACAGCCATTATGATATTAGCAATGATGATTACCTTTATACCTTGGCGTTGTTTATTGTCGAGCCCGCTCGTTGGATGGAGTCGTTTGGCTATCGCCCTTTAACCGATAGAGAAAAATACGCGGGTTATCTCGCGTTTAAGTCTCTGGGCCAGTCAATGAAGATAAAGAACATTCCTGACAGTCGTGATGAATTCATTTCGTGGTATGAAAACCATCGAGCCCAGCACATGACCTATCATCCTGATAATAAGATAGTTACAGATGGTTTGATTGACGGCATGAAAGCCATGTTTCCTTTTTTTATTAAACCCTTGGTTCGTCCAGTAATGCTTACATTAATCAATGACCCTGAATTATTAGTGGCAACAGGGCAGAAAGCACCGGCAAAAGTTATCCAGAAAACTATTAAAGGTGTGATGCGGTTAAGAAAATGGCTCCAGCAATATTTTAACCCTTGGCAAAAGCAGAGCTTTGAAACTAGCTATCTAGGGCAGCATTATAAAAGCTATCCTGCAGGCTATCAGAACAGTGTATTAGGGCCAGAGAAAATTGTTAAAAACTCTACCGGGGGCTGTCCTTACCATGCGTCGAATCTTTGAAAGAGATATAACTCAAATATATGATTAGTCTGGCTTAGATAAATTCGACTTACGCCACTTGGCGGGAGTGGTATTAAATTCCTTTTTAAATTGACGAATGAAATGAGTCGTATCATTCCAGCCTGTTTGATCGGCAATATCCTCGATTGATTTTTGGGTATGCAGTAGGTGCTTGCAGGCTTCGGTTAAGCGAGATTTTCGTATCCAATCTCCTACAGTAAAGCCTGTTGATTTTTTGACTAGATTAGCCAAGTAACCTTCACTTTTATTAACCTGACGAGCCACATCTCGTAATGAAATATTATTCAGTCTTTGCTGCTGAATATAGGCCAGTGCATGGGTAACAATATCTGAGCGAATATTTTCACTGAATTCCAATCGTGATCCGCGAGATATTTGATGCAATAACAGTGTGAGATAGCTACGAATAATATCGGGTGTAATAGCAGGATCTTGTGATATTTCTTGTTGTAAATTTTGTAGTAATGACAGATAGAATTTTTGCCCTTCAGAGTCTAACTTCCAAACAGGCACAGCCCCTGTTTGTACTAGGCTAAAAATATCCAATAAGACCGGGCTAGTTTCAAGATCTAAACAGCCGCTGCAAAAGCTTAACCAAAAATATTCTACTGCTTCACCTTTAAGCGTCTTATGAGGTACTCCAGCAGGGATAACAATGACCATGCCGGGGACTAGGGTAATTTCTTCACCACAATCCATCACGATACTGCCTTTTGTTAGCAGAGTTATCACATTTTCATTATGCGTATGATGTTGGTTTTGTACGGCATTGCCGACCTGTGCGAAACCGGATCGGACAATGTGAGAGTAATTCATCGTTTTCTCGGGACAATTATAATAAAGGTATATATTAAGATATGCCGATTATTGCTTAATATCCACTCTAAAACACCTAATAAAATCTCGTTAATGTAATGAAATATTAATTATTGCCTATTTTAGGAGAAGTGTCATGAATATTGAGCTAGTCATTATAGGGTATGCCATATACCTACTTTTTTGGGAGAAATTGCCAGAATGGGGAACCCTCTTTAATCGCATGATCGAAATTCTTCCTAAACCTTTGCAAAAACTCTATGCCGATTGGCGCTGTCCGTATTGCTCTGGTTTTTGGATTGCTTTAGCGTTGCATGCTTTAACCGGCCTGCAAACCTTGCCTGCACTCAGTAACATGCCAGCTTATCTTGGTGCAGCTGGCTTACCCCTTGCGTGGTTCTTAGATGCTCTTGCGACGGCTGCCTTGGTGCTGATTGCACACCTAGCCGTAAGTGCACTTGCTGGACCCGCGATTGCGGGCCATAAAATGAAAGCCGAGTTCAAAGAAAAGTTTAAAGCGACGATGGCTCAAGCAAGGAACGAAAAATAAGTCATCAATAAAGAGTCACTTTCTTAGTTTTTCGATCTTGAGATAATACCTCTACTGAGTAGAGGTATTATTACAGGCTTCGGCTATTTCGTGTTCTGATCTTTTTTCTATTGTATTTGCTAATCTTCTTTCTAGCCAATCTGGGCCCATAAAAAGAATGCGAATGTCTTTATATTGCCAAGTCTCTTTCAACATAAGAAAAAACTCATGAAGCTGTATATACAATGGATTTAAAGGTTTGGCGGGGGGCGTTGTAACGCCATAAACAATCTTTCCCGCATCTTCTTCGCTACGAAATGTACCGAATAGTTTGTCCCAAATAATAAAAACAGCACCAAAGTTTCTATCGATTTGTTTTGGGTTTTTACCATGGTGTACCCGGTGATGTGAAGGCGTATTAAAGATCTGTTCGAAAGGCCCCAGCTTATTGACCTTAGTGGTATGTATAAAGAACTGATACGCAGTAATAATTTCCATCATGATAATCACAGAAAACTTGTCATAGCCAATTAACGCAATCGGTAGCCACCACAATAGCCATCCACCTGTTATCGGGAATAGCAGGTTTTGCCTTAATGCTGTGGATAAGTTGAAACGGTCGGAGGAGTGGTGAGAATGATGAACTGTCCACAGCCAACGCACTTTGTGGGTAATTCTGTGATTAAAGTACTGAAAGAAATCCAAAGCGATAAAGGTGATCAATAAAGTAACAAGAGTGACTTCGGGGAACCACTGAAAGCCAATTGAGGATACTAGGTCGTAAAAAGCACCGATATAGAGTGCGATACAAATACCATCGGTGATTTTATACATAGCGCCGGTAGTAAGATTAACCACAGTTTCTTTAAAATCATATACATCGGTTTCACCTTTCTTGTAACAATAATAGGCTTCGAAAATCATTAGGCTGACAAAAAATCCGCCGCCAATAATGACAAATAAGATGGCGTGTAAAACTTCTTCCATAACAAGGCTCTTTTTTATTTTATTTTTGTTTATATAGAAATCGATGCTATCTAGCTTGGATTATAATGCCGTTTCTTATGTGGTAAAGATTGACTGTGCTCGACAAGATTTTGACAATTCTCGCCAAATGTTTAGTATCAAGGAATGAAATCATTAAATGTAACCAATACTCTCGCTAATTTACTGATCAAATACATTGAATTGAATGGGTGTCCCCTGCATGCTGATTTACTCAGTGAATTAGAATCCTATCAGAACACTGGTGTATTGAGTTATCAGCAATGGTGCGATTATCTAGCAGAGTTAACTAAGCTCGGTAGCAGCCCGCAGCTGGGAATTGAACTAGGAGAGTTAGCGCAAGCGGAACACGGTGGCATACTGGCCTACTTAGTATCTAGTTGCGATACATTAGGGGACGCACTGATCCATTTTGAACGCTTTCAAACACTGTTATACGGTGGCGAGGGTCGAATAGAGTCTGTGGCTGACAATATCCTTATTCGTTGGCAATCGGATGTTCCCCCTAGTCTGGGTACTCAGTTATCGGATGAAGTATTAATTATCGGTTTGATCTGTTTTATCAAACGACTTACCAGCGAAGAACTAGACCTTCCAAAGATTGGATTTATCCATGCAAAACCTAGTTACAGTTCAGCTTATAAAAAATATTTAGGTGATGCAGTCAGTTATGGTGGTACTGAATTAACGGTTGAGTTTCCAAAGCGTTATCTAGTTTTACCGATTAAAAATCCAGAACCCGTATTGAAAAGTATATTGGAGCAACAAGCTGAAGTCTTATTGCAGCAGTCTAGTGCAGTAAGTGAAAGTGATGTTAATCAAAGGATTAAGACAGAGCTGGTATCCTGTATTAATGAATCGAACATGACCTTAGAATCTTTATCTTCAAAATTGAATATTTCATCCAGAACTTTACACAGACGTTTGCAGCAACAGGGTACTAACTTCAATCAGTTATTAAGAGATACTCGTCTGGAACTGGCCATAGGTTATCTAGATGATGGCTCGTTAAGTTTAGCTGAAATTAGCCATCTATTAGGCTATACAGAGCAAAGTGCTTTCAGTCGTGCTTTTAAGCAGTGGACGGGTAATGCACCAAAGCATTACATCAGTAAATCAACTCTCGGCACATAAACATGACACCGGCAATTAATCTGCTTAAAAACCATAAAATTAAGCATTCAGTGCATGAGTATGATTACGATACCAGTAGCGGTGAATCTTATGGTCAAGAAGCCGCTGATAAAATGGGGATTAGCCCAGAGCAAGTTTTTAAAACCTTAGTCGTGAGCCTAGAGAATAAAGAAATGGTCGTTGCAGTGCTTCCAGTCTCCTCAATGCTCAGTATGAAACATATAGCCAAAGCGGCAGGAGCGAAAAAAGCCGTGATGGCGGATAAACACGCTGTAGAACGTGCAAGCGGTTATGTATTGGGAGGTGTCAGCCCATTAGGACAAAAGAAAAGACTACGGACCTTTATTGATAGTTCTGCTGAAAAATTTGAAACTATCTTTGTCAGTGCAGGAAAGCGAGGGTTAGAAATAGAACTTTCGGTATCAGATTTAGAGAAGCTTTTAAACGCAAAAATATGCCCATTAATAAGCTAGCGTTAATATGATAAAAAAAATTAAAAACTATTATCAAGTTGATAATGTGCCTTTATTGCTTGAAATTCCACTCACCGTATTAAGCTACAGTTTCGCCTTATTATTACGTTTGTATTTCTTACTGGTGAAAAGCACTAGCCGAATTACTATTGAGGGTGAAGAGTATTTAAAAGGAACTTATATATTTTGTCATTGGCATCAAGATATCGCGGCCTATTTTTCTGCATTCTCACGCCCTAAAAAACAGGTTTGGATGCAGCACCCGTTTTGGTATATGAAACCTATACACGCATTGTTAACTCTTTATGGTATTCGTTATGTATTGGGTTCGTCTGGTAATAAAGGCAAAGCCGCAGCGGATGAGTTATGTCGTAACTTACAGCAAGGTTATTCAACCACCATTTTTCCAGATGGTCCTGCGGGGCCGGCGAAAGAATTAAAAAAAGGGATTCTCCATATCGCTCAGCAAAGTGGTATTGAGATTGTTGCCATTCGATTTGAGGTGAAGCGAAGCTTGAAAATTGATTCTTGGGACAATAAATTTCTTCCCTTACCTTTTAATAATATCCTTGTATCAATGTCAGCTCCGATCAAAGTCACCGAATGTGATGATGCGCAAGCCGATTTAATTACCAGAGCGCTGAATAGCGGCTAAGCCATCAGAGCTCTCAGTAGGACTATTCAACAGAGCTACTCGGCGCTTTTCAATTCAGTGAGTAAGTCATGAATTTCAGCTTTCAAATTCTTGTCTTCAATATCACCGCTGGCGATTTTAGCTTTTTCTAAACTCGCAATAGCACCTTCTTTATCACCCAATTCAATTTTCATGGTCGCATTTGAATAACCAATGGATGAACAAAAATCGATGGAGCTAATGGCTTCCGCTTTAAGCAGGGCCTTGTCGTAGATAGTCACGGCTAATGCTAAATCTTCAGTAAAATCGGCAAGAGTTTCCCACTGTACTGGGTGATCTTTAGAAGTATTTTCATGCTCTTCACAGACTTGTTGTAATTGTGCATAGCCTTTATCAAAACCTTCCTGATCTTCATACTCAGAAGCTCTCAAGATGTCTTTCGCCAATGTATGTACTTGCTTGTAAACTTTCGTGTTCATGACCATGGTGTGACCTCATCATTCATTGGATGCAAAAAACTGGCGCTGATTATAGCCTTTCTTGCGTGCAATTTATATGCTCTATACGGTGCCTATCGGGTTAATCAACGTGGAGATTAGCCTTTAAACTAGCCGCTAACTCGCCATAAAAGGCTTCGGAGTAGCTTTGTACATCAATGGCCACCCCGACACGGCGTTCGAAACTCTGCAGGCCATCAATATTCGATAACGGCACTATCTTTATTTGCCTTAAGTCCTGCACAATATTAGCGTCTGCATGTTGTTGGTTTTGAGCGCTATTAGCATGGATGGAGGGTATTGATTCTGGCATCGGCATTATACATAGGCCCAAGCCTGACTCTACTAAGGACAAAGCCCATTCTTCATTATCAACTTGAGCGACATAATCGAGTGTGATCTGTTGCTGAGTTAAAAAACGTTCCAATACCTGGCTGCTCTCACAGAAACTGCGGCCAATGAAAGAAACATCCGAGAGCATGGCGAGGTTAATATTTTTTTCATAGGCTAGGGCATGATTCAATGGAATGACTAATGAATACTGGTCATGCCATAAAGGGATAAACTCTTCGTTATCGTTTAGGGCCTGCTCACTGGTTAAGCGTATGCCTAAAGTTTTTCTATCTGAATTGTTATCGCTACTGTTATCGCTACTGTTATAGCTACTATGAATTACGAGTGGAGTAGTTTGACGGATAATTTCAATTTTTACGTGGCTATTATGTTTGTGTATCAATTTTATTAGCTGATTTAAATAATCAAAACTAATCGCATGACTGACATATATGGATAGATTAATTTTATCTCGTTGCTCTTTAAACTGCTGGCTAATCGTCTGAGCGTGCAATAACAAACTTTTAGCCTTGTTATAAAATTCCTTACCTTGGGCAGTCACGATAACGCCTCGCTGCTGGCGAACCAGCAGTTGTAACGAAAATTCTTCTTCTAAGCGCTGTATCGCAGCAGTAATTGAAGGCTGTGCAATGAAGCAACGATTAGCCGCTGCGGTGATTGAGCCTGTTTCCACAGCGGCAACAAAATAACCTAACGCTTTTAGATCCATACAATAAATGCCTGTAGTTAGTAGCTAACCTGCGGGAATAACGGCAAGTCTTGCATAATTATTTCATCGTGTGCGGGTACGATAGTAAGATCAGGATGAGCCTTTTGCAATTGATGTAATTTTGAAATTTGCATTTCATTTTTTTCATCGCTCCAATTCAAATGCACCAGCCATTTTATTAGACTTGACCTTGGCGCGCTGTCATCAATACCCTTTGTGGTCCAGGAGGTATCGCCACTGAAAAAGTATTGTTTTCCCGAACTGATGGTTAAAAAGATGCCTATTTGGCCAGCGCTATGGCCACTTAAATCTACAAGTACGATACTGCCATCACCATATAAATCTAAGCTGTTATCAAAGCCCATATAGGCTTGATCATTTAACTGTAAAAAATGCCATTGTAATTGCTCACCATCAATTTGGCTTTGCAGGTGGGCTGGGGCTGCCCCTTCTCTGGCTTCTTCCAGCTCTTGTTGCTGTACCCAAATCTGCGCCGCTGGAAAATCCTCCAAACCACTAGCATGATCCCAGTGCAGGTGCGTTGGAATTATCTTCACTACATCGGCAGATGGATAGCCTGCACGCTTAAACTGCTCTATCGCGGGGTCTAGGTCGGTATAGGCAAATAACTGACGATTCATAAAACTGTTCACCGAAAACTGTTGTTCAATATTGCGACCTAGGCCGGAATCAATCAGTACATCTCCTTGAGGATGACGAATTAAGACGGCATTTTGCGCAAGGCGACGCAATGTAAACCAGCTGCCACTGTTTACCAAAACTGCCTCTGGGGTTAAACCCGCGCTGGCAGTTTTCACCATAGAGAAGCCAATAGTTTGTGGATTTTTCACAACCGATTGCGCAGCTATTGTCGGCGCACTGCATAATGATAGGCTCACAATGATGGCTGAAAATAGGCGTTGATAGCTAGGTATTTGACGATGGGACAGCATAAGGATCACTCTTTCAAAAGAAGGTTTAGCTTTAAGATAACCAAAGTCTTTGTATTGATAAAATATTATAAAGTGATGGTAAGTGAATATTTTAACTATGCCTATTTATTACCAGTCATATGAGCATTTTTTACTATTAACTTAGCTGTTGGCGATGTTAAGTCTATCGAGATTCGTCGCTACAGCATTCGTCTTTGAAAAATGCGATGACGGTTTCTAACTTGTCGTATTCAGCGACACAATAGAGTGTTCTACCTTCACGGCGTTGGCTGATCAAGCCCGCAGATGCCAAGCTGGATAGGTGATGAGAGAGGGTAGAGCCTGGAATATTTAACTCTTCTTGCACAACCCCAACTGCAATTCCTTGGTGACCAGATTTAACTAAACGCTTGAAAATAGCTAAGCGGGTAGGGTGACCCAACTCTTTTAGCGCTTTGGCGATAACTTCTAGTTCCATGGAATTAACCTACTTGTGGATAGCTTGATGCGAATCTCTTTGGATGAAAGGCATTGTTTATATTTCGATATTACTAGAAATATATTGACGAAGGAAATGTTTGCTCATATATTCTATTAATAATATTTCTATATATCTAGAAATAACGAATTAATATCCAGTTTTACTAAGGAGCTAAACCATGACGGTAACCTATGACATGCTCGAACAAACATTAACCATGTTTGCTTTTCTAGCAATTGAGCTAACGCTTTTATTTTTGATAATTAGCTATCTGGTTGGGGTAATGCAGTTGTATTTATCACCACAGAAGATACAAAGCATATTAAGCAGCAAGCATGGCAA
>Ga0209396_1001795_pt1 | contig 23232 bp, 18 predicted proteins | sample GOMGulsemesocosm_6_FD_184638 | JGI IMG/M metagenome (GOLD analysis project Ga0209396, IMG submission 184638) | Methane-oxidizing microbial communities from mesocosms in the Gulf of Mexico - GOM8C Gulf of Mexico (SPAdes) (version 2) | ecosystem: Environmental > Aquatic > Marine > Cold seeps... | reverse complement strand
ATGATTATGATGTGAAAACCAAAAATGGACCTTGTAAGTAACCGGTAATTTAATACGCGGCTGATGCTATGTTATACAAAGTGAAAAGTTGAAAGGCACTAATGAGATGGTCCACCTCCACTAATCTACACTTAGGGAGGACTACTAAATGAGGCGAATTATCATGTGTACTATTAACATTCTTGGAATCGATATAGGAAAATCTATTTTTCACCTAGTTGGCCATGACTCATCTGGTCGAGAAATTTGTCGTAATAAATTAAACCGTCCTAAAATATTAGCTAACTACTCAAAACAATTCAGAGGGTGGAAGACCTAACAGCTAGTTATTCGATAATGAATTCTATTTAATTAAAGCTCCTTTAGAAGTAATTATCACTGGAATTCAAGATAAGTAATGTTATCCTCAATTAGCGTATAAAAAGTCGTAGGGTTGGTAAACTAGGTTTTAAATGACTGCGCATCATCATAAAATACTCTCCTGATTTCTTGAGCTTCGATTTCATGGCAATTGAGTGTAGAAAAATCGATTTATTTTGAATAAATTATGTGTAAGTAACTTAAAACTAAAATAACAATAGAAACAATTCAAACAAGTAGAAACATTGAGGACTATCTAATGCCGGGCAACAATTCAAATAATAACTCAATAGAATTAACACCAGCACAAATAAAGAAAAACCGTGCGACTGTAATGTCTAAAATAAATCTCCAAAACCATATGTCTCAAGGTTTTCGTCTCGTTAATGTAAAAGATTATCAACATAAAATTCAACAGTTAAAACAAAAACTGGCCTCATTCGAGTATTCAAACGATGCAAATAAAGCACAAGACCAATCTATTATCGACATAATGACGGGCCAGGGCTCTATCCATAATTATCTCGATCAAAAAACAAAAAGTACCATGAAAACAGGTCAGCATAGCAATGCTTCAAGAAGTCAGCTAGCCAATACCCAATTAAAACGTAAACAGTTGTTTATGATGTTTTTTGAAACCATTGAAGCTCAAGAAGCACTTAAAAACTATGCGGAAAAAATTTCTTCTGCGTGTAATGGCATAGTAAAGCAACCGCCGGGTGCTTATTTCGGTGTTAAAGATTTTCATGGCGCACTTGATAAAATAACAAATCGCAAAAGAAATTATGATATTGGTGATTTAAAAGATGCTGCTCGTATGACCGTAATTTTTGACAATATGGAAGACATGGTAAACGCCAAAGCAATGATTTCATTAACAGAAGAGTTTACGCAATTACAACACTTTCAAACGGCAATGAAAGACCGTTATGGAACGAGTAAAGGGCTCGATGCAAAGTTTAATTGTGGCGCTACTGATGCTGGCTATAAAGACATTAAATTTTTTCTTAAAATGGCCAATGGGAATATTGGTGAATTACAGTTAAATACTAAAAATATGATGGCAGCGAAAAAAAATGGCCATATTATTTATGACATCTTACGTGACGGTGGCACTTTAGATAAACCCTTTACCATCACCAATACGGAGGTTATTAAAAAAGTGGCCAAAAATATGGGAGAGAAATGGTTTACCTTTATTAAAACCCGTGTGCCTAAAGCCAACGCTGCATTAGCCGAAGTAAAAAAATTGGTTGACCGTTTGAATGGTAATATATCTCGGGGTAATCAAAGCCTTACTGTTGATCTTAAAGAAATTAAGGCATTATCCAGTGTAAGTCTCTGTATTTATGAGCAAGGTGATAATGCGAGAGTATTGCTAGACTAACTCATGACATAATCTAGGCATACCTGTTGGTATCAAAAACCTATACCACTATTTGGTCTAAATGGTTCTAACAGATTAATAATATCGAGTTTCGCTTCACTAAGAATACGGTTTTCTACCTTAGTACTGTAATAAACGAAACTCACTTACAACTATACATTTCTCATTCAAATCATTTAAAGGATACTGAGTGGCCATTTCATATCAAGTTGAAAATAGAGGCTTATATTTCTCTGATTCAAGCGGTAATACCCACCTTGGGCATCAAGTCATTATCGAAGAAAGTTTATCTACCCCTTTTCTGATCCAAGGCATACTTGTCAGCAATAATTTTTCGACTGAAGATCAATTAGGACAGCTGATCACTTGTCACTGGAATGAAGTTGCTGATAACAAACAAAAAGAAAAACGCGTTTTTAACGGCTATTTAACTGAAATACAATTATTAGAGAGTCAAAGTGATCATGATTATCAACGCTATCAAATTACCTTAAGACCTTGGTTATGGTTATTGACACTACGTAAAAATAGCCAAGTATTTCAACAACAAACCCTATCCGCCATTTTAACAAACATTTTCAATGACGCCGGATTTTCTGGTAATTATACCTTAGGCTCATTGCCTTGTGATGAAAGAAACTATTGTGTTCAATATAACGAAACAGACTTTGACTTTGTTCAAAGGTTACTGGCTGAACAAGGAATACATTATTACTTCACCCATAATAATAAAAGTCATCAGCTAACGTTACATGATCCAAACTCACCTTATGAAAAAGCAACGGTAAATAAACTAGATTACATTGCCAGTCGCTCTGGTGAACAAATGTTACTCACTAAATGGCAACCTAAATTAAAGGTGCACTCAGCAGCTATCAGCACTGTAAATTATGATTATGAGAACACAAAAATTATTGATAGTGGCGATACCAAGTCAGCTAATAAAATCGCCAATAATACCAAGTTAACTCAATATGAATTTGGTACTAACTCAATAAAAGGTGATATGAGTGATTTGAGCTCAGATACCGCCAAAATACGACTAAACCAAGTACAGAGTGATTACAGCTCAGTTGAAGCTGAAAGTATTGTCGAGGATATTACGTTAGCGACTCAATTTAGCTTATCCGCACATCCCGACAGTAAGCAGCTTGGTGATTATGCAATTGAATCCATCACTCATACGATTGAAGCTGCAGAGCAATCGGTGAAATATCACAATAACTTTATTTGTCGACCAATCTCTAGTCCTAGTTTCCCTCAACCTCTTACAAAACCAATCGTTAATGGTTTACAGTCTGCCGTGGTTATTGGTGGTGACGTAGGTCAGCCACAACACGATGTAAGTGGCCGGATCAAAGTACAATTTTATTGGGATAAAGTCGGTGGTGATAGCCCAAGTTGTTGGATACGCGTCGCTCAATCTATGGCCAGTGCTAGCCTTGGCATGCAGTTTATCCCTCGTATTGGCGATGAAGTCTTAGTCAGCTTCGTTAATAACGACCCCGATCAACCAGTCGTTATTGGCAGTGTTTATAACAGTAAAAATAAACCTCCCTACCCTGAAGTGAATAGTAGTCAAAGTGGTATAAAAACCCAATTAGGTAAACTGGCAAATGAAATACGCTTTGATGATAAAGCCGATAATGAGCAACTTTACTTTCATGCCGCAAAAGATCACCTTATTGAAGTTGAGAATAACTTCACTCAAACAGTTACAGCGGAATTTAGCAGTACCACAGAAAAAGCAATCGCCATCATAGGCAAAGATGATTATTCGCTAGCCGTTACTAAAACACTGTCTGAAAGCGCAAAAGAAATCAGCATTAAAGCAGATGACAAAATAACTTTAGCGGTTGGTGGTAACTCCATTGAATTGAGTACTAGCGGTATCACAATCACTTGCGATAAATTAACGATAAAGTCGTCTGGCGATATCGAAGCAAGCGGCACGAATATCAAAATGAGTAGTACCGCTGATACAAAAATTAGTGCTGGTGCCAATCTTAAAGGTAGTGCTACAGCTAAGGTAAGTTTAGATGGCACCGCTGGGGCTGAAATAAGCTCAACCGCGCAAGTTAAAATAAGTGGCACTGCTGGCGCTGAATTAAGTTCAAGCGCGTTAACTAAAGTATCCTCTTCTGGGATCACACAAATTTCTGGCTCTCTGGTGCAAGTAAACTAATGTTAAAAAAAATACCCAATACAAATATTGCCGCCATTATCGAGCGATACCAGTTAACTGAAGAAGCTCAAGCAATACTCGACCTTAAAATGTCACCAAAGCAAGCCATTGAGTCTTTAGTTGAAGTAAAACTCTACAATGATGCTATTCAATTTATTGCCCATGCCCTGCCTATGATCGATGGTATTTTTTGGGCTAGTGAAGCACTTGCGCTTAGAATAGACGAATGGGATAACCCTCAGCGTCAAACAATAAACAGTGCTGTGCAGTGGTTGCAGCAACCTAATGAAACCCACCGGATACGTGCCAACCAACTTGCCGATAGAATTGGCTTGGAAGTCGCCCCAGCTTGGATAGCAAAAGCAGTTTATTGGTCAGGAACTGGTAGTATAGTTGCGCCAGAGCTTCCTGCTGTAATGCCACCCGCTTTTTTATACGGTCATGCTATTGCCGCTGCTATTTCTGTCGCTGCAGCAGTACCTGCGTGGAAAGATGATGATATGGGCTATGAAAAATTCTATCTAAAGGTCGTTGAGCAGGCTCTAAACATTGCACAAGGCTCACCACTACAAATCACCCTGCTTAAAATGAATGAGGAATAATAATGGGATTACCTGCAGCTAGATTAACCGATATGCACGTTTGTCCTATGCAAACACCAGCCGTTCCGCCTATTCCACATGTCGGCGGTCCTATATTAGGACCAGGTTGTCCAACCGTTCTGATTGGCGGCATGCCTGCTTCAGTCATGGGAGACAGCTGTACTTGCGTCGGTCCACCCGATAGTTTAATCATGGGTAGTACTACTGTGCTATTTGGCTCGAAACCTGCGATAAGAATGGGAGATAGTAGCGCACATGGTGGTACTGTTGTTGCTGGTATGCCAACGGTATTGATTGGCTAACATTGATGGTTCTAAAAGCTTTAAGTTTAGATTGAGCTATTATTATCCCCCTTTTATTCGGGGGATAATAATAAAGAAATAATACCAATTCAATTAAGTTTGTTCCCTTTCAGCGAGAATTAAAAGGCTTATAGGTAAGGCATTGATTGTAGGTAATGGTTAGTCCCTTATCAAAATTGATAACGCAAGCTATAAGCCTTTTAAACTCGCCTTTAGGAGCTAATTTGAAGGGCAATAACCGCACAAATTTGTTAGATATAGAATGACTATACCAGCACAAATTTTATTTGCTCTTGCACTTCAAATTCAGCTCTGAATTGGGAAGAAACTTATTTGATTTGGTATAACTATTGTGTTTTTAATAGTTGTTTTGGCGGCATAAATTGGCTAAAAAACAACGGGGACAATGGATTTTGATCACTATCAACTCTCAGTATTAACTTTATATCCTTGTCTTTTTGACCAAGCTCTATCTCAGTTAGACTCTGATCACTTTGATAGTTTTGGTAAATAAGCTGCAACCAAGCCCAATCACCCTTGTAGCTGCTCGTCTTTTTTTGCCCTTGAGTATCAGTAAAGATAGCCATTAATTCGCTTTGATTTGTTAAATCAGGCCAAACAAAGTCCTGCCATAATTTAGGACCGTGCTGGTAACTCATCAAGGTTCTTTGAGAAAACAATTCAAATTTTAACAAGTTTGCTGACATTGATTTAACGTTCACTTTAAAAGGGATTGAGAGCTTGTTTTGCCCCTCGCGATAAAGTACTTGTCTAATTTCAGCTAACTTCGCCAATTGACTCAAGGATTCGTTACTAACATAAATAGCCTGATTAGGTATGAAGCTATTGAGAAAGACTTGCCCTTCTACCTGTTTAAATTTAGCAAATAGCTGCGTGGTATATTGGTCAAATATCCCACCTACTTTAAAATAACGATTAAATTCTTTTAAGGCAACATTCGCTTCACTCGTAATGTTAAAAGGGAATTTATTGGCAAAAAGGCTCGAGAAAGGCTTAGTCATTTGTTGCTGCCATTGCTTGTCTAAATAACTAACCACGTTTTGACGAATATCTTTACTGATGACGTTGATCAACTCAGCTTTATAGTCATCAAGTAGCTCAATCTCAACCACTATCTCACTCAACTGATATAAACTTTGGTCTTTATCAACAGAAGATAATTGTTGGAAATACTCAACATCGACCTTATTGCTTTTATTTGACTTATCAAGCCATTTTTTGACCTGAGTAAAATGAGAGACCAAATTTGATAACTTACTTATTCCGTTTTCATCCGCCTTTATAAAGTCATGATAAGTAGAAAACTTCTCTTGGATCGCTTTTTCCATCAAGAGTTGATCCGCACTTGGCATTATCGTCGCAGTATTTTTATCGAGTGGTAACGCCGATTTTTTATCGGTTTTCGTATCTGTTATGTTATTTGTGTTGCTTTCTTTTTTCGGTTGAGAGGCTGAAGATTGTAATTTCGGGTAGGTGTAATAGCCAATAACGTCATATAATTGGTTTAAAGGTGCATCTTTATTGGTTGCTAACAAATTCAAAGCATAGCTTACACCAAGCTTTGTTATAGGCTTCAGTGAAAGGTTATCAATAAATCCAAGCCAATAATTTATGTATGCTCGTTGATATAAACGTTGTAATTGCTGAACTAAATTATTTACTTCAAACTCATTTAATTGCTCGCCTAACAACGACTTGTTTCCGGTAATTATATCCCTTATCAACGGTGAGTTTGCATTAAGGTTTAACGCTGAATAGCCTTGAGGTGTATAGATAGTCGGAACGTGTAACAGTGAACTATCTTTTACTTGATATAACTGAAAAAACTTAGTACCCAGCTCATCTTTAATATCAACAACAGACGAGAATTGAGGTAAAGCTTTAATATAGTTAAAAATTACCTGGCTGCGGTTAACTGTATTTAACAGTGACTCAGAATTTTCAACAAGCTGTTGATTAACTTCTACCTTAGATATACCCAATAAGTACAAATCATCCATCAATACCATTAAATGACTAACCCAGGTCTTATCCACCTTGCTATTAATTTCAAATGCCTGTTGATAATAATTCTTTAATACTCGCCAATCAGCACTACTGTGACGTTGTAATGCTTTGGCTACAATCAACAAATTAGCAGTTTGTACAATATTAGCTGATTGTTGGCTAGATACTAACCTTGCTTCGATATCGTTAACTAATGAAGGTAGGAGTACACTTAAAAGCTCTGTATGATAGGTTTTTTCAAGCGCTCTGAATAAACTCGGGTTTGGCACTAACTCCGATATATAAGCAGGTGTTGGTCTTTTATAATTTAGGTAAACGTCCCCTAACAGGCGAAGGTGATTAACGTTACCGGTTAAATCTCCGCTTTGATAAGGGGATTTTTGTACGCTTTTCTTATAACTATCAAGCTGAATTAACGTATTCGCATTGAGCGATTGATAATAATCAAAATTCACTTTGATTAGTCCCGCTGTTAAGCCAAGTATTGACAGAATAAAAACTAAATAGCTCGCTTGAAAAGTAATATGAAGCCGCTTACGTAATTTGTTTACCGGAGACATACCCGCTTCAGGTCGAATAAAATCATTAAAAAGTTCAGCTACAAAAAGACTGTGGGACATCTTCACCCCATCAGCTATCACCATTTCATCGTGATCTAATTGGTAGGCAATTTGCTTCGTAAGAGGGTCAATAACTGTGGCATTATTTTCTGTATTGGTAAAAAACATCCCTCTAAATTGATATTCTTGGCTTGATGTTTTAGATAGTAGTAGCTCTGATAAATAGGTACTTATATCAGTTTTTATTTGTCTAAATTGTATTGGAGCAGCAATAACAGAGCGTCTAAAATTTTCGTTTAATTGATTATCGATCGCAAAAACTACTGCCTGCCCCATTCTGTGACAAAGGTCATCAAAAGCACTATTGAACCAAGGTAAGCTAAAGGACTCTGCTTGAGAAGCGTTATTGTTAAGTGCCCCAAAACAACCCTCTAAATGATTTTCTTCGAGTGAGGAAAAAAATTGACAAAAATCAGCTAAATTAGCCATTTGATTAAATAACACATATAGCGGTAATTTTTGACCACATAATTTCTGTGCATCGTCTATCACCAAGCGGCTATCATTAGCCATTTGCTTATTGTTACTTTTATCTAGCTTGAGTAATTGATCAATCGATTGACTAAGTAAAACCCCATTAAGTGCTTGTCTAGGCCTGAAACTTTTGACTTTACGCAATAAAAGCTTAGTACAATTCAAAACTCTGTGATCATGTTCTGATAGGTTAACTGCAATCATCACCGCATTATTTTTCAACCAAATTTGCACTGCTAACTGGTTGTCAATATTGATGATCGAGCTATGTTTAAAGCCCATTTGGCTTAACACTGCACTATCTGCTTGAATATTGTGACTAATAAATAAGTACCAAGGTAAGCGGTACTTTTGTTTATATTGTGCTCTGTCTTTTAACTCACGTAATACGGCGCTAAATAACTTGTTGATGGTGAGTTTGTCTTGCTTTTCAAGTGCTTTTCGCTGTTTAACTTCGTCGTCTTCACTCTGGGTTAGCCATAAAAAAATAGCTGCGAACACTGTTATGGCCATTGCTGGGCCAAATAACCAGTAGAAACTTGGTAACAGGTACCACGATAAACTGCACCCACAAAATAACAACACGAATAACATGGTAATTAGGTGTCGCTTAGTCAGCGTAATAGTCATAATACGCGTTCACTCATGTGATCAAGCAGGAATACTATCGTAGCAAGTTGATATGTTGTCTGGTAATAATGCTGTTGCTGCTCTGCAGCTAACGCAGAATCTGCGAGGCTATAGACAATATAATATTTACCGATTTGTTTTATCGATAAATCATAAGGACTATTGTCTATTTTATTAAGAAATTTTTCCGCGTTGATTCGAGCTGAAAATGAATTTAATTGCACCCGATAAAGTAATGAAACGTTCCCTGGCTTATCAAGTTCAACTTGTTTTATGTTATCAGTGATCTTAATATTTTCGTTAGTTATTGACGGATTTGCTTGGCTATCAGTAACGCTAGTTAATCGATTATTTTCTTCGTTCTGACTATAGCTGGTAATAATTTTATTCAACTCCCTTACCTCGCGACTTCTATCGGGGTAAGTTTCTTTAAACCAATAATCGAAAAAAGTTACCACAAGTACTAATGTCAGCATCACTATTAACGTAAACGAAAAGTAGCGACGGGTATTTAGAGACAATTCCTTATTCACCGGGGTCTCTTGCATTATCACTTTAGGCTGATTTTTATTATCAATAATCACCGAATTGATTTCTTTAATGATGATGCCTATTTTTTCCGATTGCCTAGAGCGGTAACGCCCCTTAAAACCCATTTGCAAGCAAATGTAGATTATGGTTAATAGATCTACCATTTTACCCGACTGACGCATTGCCTTTTCAGTAATAGTAAAAAATAAATCACCACCACTTGGCAGGTTAAATAACTCACTCAATAAAGTATTGTTTTCCCAGCCGGCACTGATGCCCCAGCGACTGTGGATAATAAACTCATCTAAAACAATACAATGTAAACAACACAGCTTATCGATAACTGCTGAAGGATAATCTAACTTCTTGCCCTGCTCGCTCAAATCGACAATATGCTGTTTCAATAAGCTTTTAAAAACAGGCAGGTTATCCGGTTTAGGCAGTCGTTCTAAGGTAAGTAATATCGACAATAAGGGCATGCTAAGGTTATAAAGTTGATTGTCTGAGTAATCAAAAGGTGCTTGATTACTCATGATATTATCACTGAAGTCTATTGTAGTAGTGTTAGGTGAAGCAGCTGACATTTATGTAAATTAATCCAGTGAAAGTGCGTATAAGGTAACGGTTAGATCTGAGATCCTGTTATCTATATGTAGGTTCAACGCCTCACCTTTATTCAACATATCAATCCATAGCTCATTGTTAATATTGACTTCAAAGTAACTTGCCGTAGTTTTTGGTTTTAATTCATGAGGTGCAACGACAAGGTGTCGTAGTTCAACACCTGACATAGCATTACGTACTAATTCGACAATATTTGTATTACCCGCTAATGTAGCCGCCTGTGGTAAGAGTATCGCAATGTCATCTGAATTCATTGATGATTCAACACTGATTACAAACCGACGGTTAAGCATACTATCGGGGTTATTGATTAGCGTACGCAGTAAGCGGCGTTTTTCAAATAATTTATCATCCCAGTCATAAACAATAACAGAGTCTTGCAATACCATGCTCAGTTGCTCATGTAATTTCATGAAAATTGGACTAAAGGTTTGATAAAGCCCATCATACTTTAACATATTGAATTGACTAGGCAACTCAGGTGTTAACCCTGATAATTCAGCAGAAAATGTCGTTAAATCGCGATAGAGTTGATGCGTAGTATATTGTAAGTCTTGTTGTACCCAATCACTCCACGGTATCCATCTATTGAGTGTTTGCAGCCATAAATAGTCTTTGTATAAAGTTGGTTCACTCTTACTATCTTGACCTATGGCAATACGCTTTTGTACTTCATGGGCCCGTGTTTGTATTAAGCTTTGCAGCATTTTGACTTTATCGTATAGGTAAACAGAAGCTTGAAAATGAATACAAGCTGGAATAAAGCTCTTATCAAAAATCACTTCGCCAGTTTCTCTTGTCTCCAAAATACGGGCAATAGGGAATGAAACAAACCCAGCCATGTCTTGCTTGCCAATAGACAAACTAATGTTATCGCGCGCCACTTCAAGTTCAATACTATCGTTCTGGAATGATGCATTGTCATAACTGGTCATCGTTTGACAAATGTAACGGGTATTTTGAGCACTTTCCTGAGCAAACGCTGCTGCACCTTGCAGCGCGATCGGTAAAGAAAGGTAAACATTCTTCTCAACGGCATCCGTTGGCACATCAATAACTATTTCTTCAGTTAAGGTAAAGTAATAGCCATCTGGGAATAAGCCGCTACAGTTGGTTACTGCTATCTTACCAATTTTGAGTAAATCAGTATTAAGGGTAATATCACTTAAACCAAAGTGCTCTGTGTAACCTTGTGTACTCGCATAATTCTGAATATACGATTTATTATGTATAGCTTGTTGCTGAAAGTGCTGTGGTGATATGAAAATCCCCTCTTTCCAAACAACTTGTTTAGCTAAATCCACGTGATTTCTCCAATATAGTTACCATTACCAAAAGCTGTCTTCGATAACTTGTTCAATATTAACGGTTAATGAATCAATTGAAATATTTATCTGTTCAATATCATCTATTTCTTTCACCTCTAACCATGCTTTAGCTTTTGCTTGAGAGTAATTAGAGAATTGAACAAACACCGCTATATACTTAGTTCTAGGAGCGATAGCTAATGTTATTGTTCTTTTTTCTTTTGGCAGTACACTACCAATAATTTGTTTATTAACTAAATCGTCAGCAAGTATTAATATATCTTTTTCGTACAAATCAAGTACCTGAGAAGATTTAAACGCATCTGCACTTTTCAGTTGATAGAGATTAACAACAACAGGATTGCTTTTGCTCATTTGAGAAGGATTAATATTATCGCTAGCTTTGAGCAGCAACTTTACTTCAATGGGATCTTCTTCTTCACTAGAAGAACTACATGCCGACAACGTTACAGCAGTAAAGAACAGTGAGGTACATAGTAATAAAGTGTTTAAATGTTTAGTCATTTTCACCCTTATTATCTTTATTCATTGTGCTGTTTCCTTGCATATTCTCTAATAACAAGGCTTTAAACATACGATGATACTCGCCTTTATCTAAACGGCGATTAAATGATTTACGGTATGAGCGCCAATATTGCTTCTCTTTTTGTACAAAAAAAGGCGTGCCGAAGTCATCAAAAACATCTTCAAGGTGCTCAGGTGAGAATTCGTTAATAAAAGTTGTCAATGTCTTATCAATTGCCTGAAAAATCTTACTTTGCTGATCATTGTTATTAACTATTTGATTCTCTAATAAACTAACTAATTGTTTGATTTCCTGACTTTTCTCATTATTAGCATGATTGATTCCCTGATCCACGTTCTTAATAAGGTTTTTCTTCATCAAAATCACATCGTTATCATCGTCATCACTTTCTTGTGCAATAAACGTTTCAATACTCTCAGTTTCTTTAACAAATCTTTTTTCTTCTGAGGACGCTTGTTCATTTGTATTAAAAGAAATTTCTTCATCTTTAAATGGGTCATCTTCAAAAGGATCATCAGAAAATACGCCACTAGCAGCAAAGTGTGGTGTTTTATCTTGTGTCATCGTTTGCCCTTTTATCCTACCGTCATTGTCATCTACCATTACAATAGTATCTTCTAAATCGTCTTCATCAAGACTATTGTGGGAAAAATAGCCTTGATAATCTTGATCTTGTTTAATTACTACATCGTTGTAGTCTTGTTCACTATCCATGTTCGCGACCACACTCACTAACATGATATAATCAGCGATACCGATAATACTGCCATCTTCTATCTCGGCTCTTTTACCCGGCGCTAACGGCACTCCTTGTATGGTGATACTTAACCCTGAATAAGTATGTATCATCATTTTGTCTTTATACGCAACAAAGCAACCGTGTTTTGCCGCCACTTGACCACTACGGTCTGGCAACTGAATATCACAGTCAAATGCCGAACCAAAGCTACCGCCTGTTTCAGACAAGGTAACGATGCGATTTGGCACACTTTCATTTGCAGGTATTTCAGTTAACTGTATTGTTATTGACATTTATATTACTGCTAATCTTTATAGTAATGAGCTACCTAGGTAGCTCATTTTACTAAGAATACCCGTTATTATGCAAGATTCGAGTTCAGAGTGATTGAGCACTTTGAATGGTAACGGGTATAAATGGCTTATGATGAAATATTCACTTCAAAATCATTTCCATCAATACATTTTACACTCACCGCGTTAATTTCTTTACCTTCACTTAACAAGGTAATGCATTGCTCTGCTAACCTTGGCATTAACGAACGGTTAATGATCTGCTCAATACCACGAGCACCTGTTGTTGGATCATTATTTTTATTGACCACATAATTTATAAACTCTTGGTCATAATCAAAACTTGCTTTGTATTGTTCAACTAATTTTTTGCGTATGCGATTAAGTGCTATTTCACAAATTTTACTTAGCTCTTCATCATTCAATGGATAATAAGGTACCACAGTTGCTCTGCCTAAAAAGGCCGGTTTGAAATATTGCTGCAATGCAGGTCTAATTTCCTCAACCAGTTCTTCATTCGGTAAGCGCTCCTCATTCGCATCACAAACATCACAGATAGCCTGATCAGCGGCATTAGATGTCATAATGATAATGGTATTACGAAAATCGACATTTCGTCCCTCACTATCTGCAATACAGCCTTTATCAAAAATTTGATAAAATAAGTCATGTACACCAGGGTGAGCTTTTTCCATTTCATCTAACAATAATACTGAATATGGGTTACGACGTACCGCTTCTGTCAGTACCCCTCCTTTCCCAAAACCAACATAACCTGCGGGTGCGCCTAATAACATTGATATTTTATGTTCTTCTTTAAATTCAGTCATATTTATAACGGTCATATCATTACTTCCGCCATATAATAAATCTGTCAATGCTACCGCGGTTTCTGTTTTACCAACACCGCTTGGCCCACACATTAAAAATACACCGATAGGCTTACGGCTATCGGTTAACCCAGCCCGAGATATACGAATGCTTTTCGCTAATTCACTAATCGCAGTACTTTGACCAATAACACGTTTGTGTAAATTCTCTTCAATAGTGAGTAGTTTTTTAACCTCATCACTTAACATATTACCAATTGGGATACCTGTCCATGAAGCAATAACTTGTGCGATGGTAATATCATCAACCATTGCATTCACTAATGGTTCGCCTGCTTGTAATGCTTCTAACTCTGCAAGCTTTTGATTCAATTCCCTATGTTTAACTTCATCTTGCACATTATTTGCTAAATTCTCTGTCACTTGTGCTTGTAATGCCAACACTACCTCTACTAAAGCGAGCTCTTTTGTCCAGCGAGTATTCAATAATTCAAGTTCACCTTCAGCTTTGGTTATATTACTCGTTAGCGTGTCCACTTCAAATTTAACATCATCGAATACCGCTGATTCCCTTTGCATAACTTCAAGCTCGTTCTGCATATATTGCAAATTTTGCTCTAGACTTTCAATAGACTCAGGCTTCGCCCCTTGTGTTAAAGCGATACGGGCACAACTGGTATCGAGTAAACTAATCGCTTTATCAGGTAACATACGCGCAGGTAAATATCGAATAGACAAATTAACCGCAGCTTCAACCGCTGATTCTCGTATATAGACTTTGTGATGTGCTTGCAGTGACTCAGCTACGCCTCGTAACATCTGCAGAGCATCGGTAGCGCTTGGCTCTTCAATCTTAACCACTTGAAAACGACGTGTTAACGCGGGATCTTTCTCAAAATACTTTTTATATTCATCCCAAGTTGTTGCAGCTAAGGTTCTAAACTCACCCCGAGCGAGTGCAGGCTTTAGTAAATTCGCGGCATCATTTTGTCCTTCAGCGCCACCTGCGCCAATTAACGTGTGCGCTTCATCTATGAAGACAACAATCGGCTTCTCTGAGTTTTTAACTTCACTAATCACATCCTTAAGACGATTTTCAAATTCACCTTTAACACTCGCGCCTGCTTGTAATAGCCCTAAATCTAAACTATGAATTTCAATATCTTTGATAATCGCAGGTACTTCACCTTGTGCGACTTTAATAGCCAGCCCTTCTACAACAGCTGTTTTACCTACGCCTGGCTCACCGACAAAAATGGGATTATTTTGTCTCTTGCGACACAGTATATCTATCGCCGTTCTAACTTCTTGATTTCGCCCGAGCACATTATCCAGTTCACCATCTCGTGCTGCTTGCGTTAAATTGGTAGTATATTTTGCTAAAGCATCCCCAGAGCTAGCTCCTGTAGTACGCGCGCCAACGGACTTTGTTCCCGTTTGTGCAACTTTTAATTGTGATATTTGACTACGTAATGCGGATTCGGAAAGGTTTTCTAAACTTTTTAGTGACAGCGCTTTTACGCCTAATTCACTCACTTGTTGACTAGCTAAGATCAGATGCAACGGTGTTAATTGATCATGTGAAAAATCAACGGTAGCAATTAGCCATGCCGATTTGACCAACTCAGTTAAATTACCGCTCAAGCTTGGTTGTCCCTCGAAACCCTTGGTTAATTTAGCTAATTTAGCAGAAAGCTCTTTAATAACGGCTGCTGTCTCTATTTTCTGTTTTGCAAAAAACTCACTTACCTCTGGAGCTGGCTTATATATTATTTGCAACAACCAATGCTCTAGTTCAATGGATGGATAATGTGAGTTCATCGCATCCCCAGCAGCAAGCTCTAAAGCTCGTTTTGTATCAGAGTCTAACTTCGCGATTAAGTTAGGTAAGTTTACTTGAGACATAGTATTAATCCTTAACTAGGTGGTTCAGATAAACAACAGGTTTATTCTGTTGCGAGTTTTGTAAGTGAAAACCGCGACCTAAACGGACGGTTTTTTCGATATCAGCTGAGAGTTGAATATTCTGAAACCAACTATCTGGCGCTTTAAGATAAATAGCAATTTCAGTTTTATTACGTAAATAGCTACGAGTCATACTCGCGAGCTCGCGAGACCAAGCGCTATCATCGACCAAAAACTTCAGTTGTTCCTGTGACTTAGCCTTTAGCGTTATATTAACTCTTTTTTTAGATAACCAGCAGCGTTGACCCAACAAAAAACCACGGCCTAATTGATTGTTTTGCTGTAATAACGGACCACTTTCTCTTTGATTGGTTAGCGATTTTGTAGCACCTAAACGGGTCCAGTTTTCTTGGTCAAGTTTGTATTTGTTTAGTTGACCACTATCAATACTTACTTCTAACGAAAAATAGTCAGCTATCACTTGTTGTAAATCATCTAAAGAGCTATTGGGACTACCCAAAATCATACTATAACCAAGCCAATTTTTAACTGCTAATTCATCAGGTAAAGCCGATAATTGTGCAAGACAGCTAGCCAGTTGCACTTGTGATTTTTTGTGATGCTTCTGTTGAAATGAAGCACTATTTAAATAGCGATCAATTTCATCTGTTAATAATAAGTGAGTTTTTTCTACGGTACGAACATACAGCTTAAAATAGCGATCATTAAAAATATTAAGAAAATCGGCTAACGCATATTGCTCATCATGAAATGCGGATAATAACTCTTCATAGATATAAATTGGAACAACACTGTAGCCAGATGTAAGTGATGTTTTACTACTAGAAATAATTGCTTTTTCACCAACCAAATCAAAATCACTCACTTCAGCCTCAATATTGTTAGGCATAGGGTCAGCTTCGATAATCAATTCGAAAGGTTGGGCTAGCTTAGAGAAATGACGATTCAGTACTCTAACTAGCTGGACTAAATCAAAGTCTCCAGGGTTGGTCTTAGCTTGCTCGATTAGAGCAGCTTGATGCATTATAGGCACTGTTGAGTACCGTGAATTTTATCAAACTTAATAACTTCTTTACCTTTATCTGTCACTAGCGTCACTTCTAATTCAACAAAACGGTCGAAGCTACAAAAACGTGCAAAGAATTGATTCAATAAATGTATGAACAGCCAAACGTTAGCAGTATTAGCATGATCAAAAATGGACACATCAATTTTGATTAGGGTACCTGAGGTAAAAATATTGACGCCATCAATAAAAACACGTGCAACCTTTTGTTGATATTCTACTTTTTGAATGACCCCCGCAAGCTCTTTTTGCTGAGACGAACGACTAAACACTGACAGTAGGTTTCTGAGTTTTTCAGCCGGATCATTAACGTTAATCAAAGAACTAAAGTTAGAGCTGAGTAACTCGATAAGATACCAGTGTAATTGCTGCGACTCATTTGGGTATAGGGGTACGGTTGGAATATTGTGCGAGACTAGCTTGCCCGCAAGCTCAATAGCTCCAGAAAACTTTGCTTCATTACCTGCAATAATAGAACTCGGAGAACGCCCATTGCAGCAGACTAATTCCGTAGATAATAAGTGTTGTTGTGTCAGCTCATATTGATTACTTTTTGCCGGGTCGAAACTTATCGATAAATGCTGTTGAAACTTCCGATCACTATTGATATGACTTTCACTAAACCAGAGTAAAGGGTGGTCTTGATCAAAATAACGTTTAGCAAACAAAGGTTTTAATGGGTACTCACCATCGGGTTTAACTTCTTTGACGTTTTCGACGGCAATGATTTCTATATTACTTTCTTGGTTACTGACATCAGGAGTTATCGGAACCGATAGCTGTTGATGATCATAATATATAGGTTCAGCTCGGTGAGTGAATTGGTTAACAACGAGGGCGGTATTTAATTGAAAAATACTGCTATCAAATAAACCGATATATTCTGTCGGAATATCTTTTACAAAAAAGCTTAACACTACTTCATTGCTGTTAAGGGCTAAACAGGCATTATGTAGACCTTTAAGATGAAAATACTTTCTCTTTTCACCGTAATTCAGATATTCCAATAACATTTGATACGCGCTGAACTCATTTGCTTTTTTATCAAGTACATTAAAGTCTGCATCAAGGCAGCGCGGGGTAAAACATGACTTATCAAGTAATATTTGTTGAGTAAAATTATCATCCGACACTGAGATAAATAATAATTGCGACAGTAGCAATTCAATTAAAGCCGTCGCTCCTTCACCAAAACCATTAAGATATAAACTTAATGAGTCCGGCATAACTTGCGAGATCATAACTTCTGGATCATTGGTATTAATTTTCAATTGTATGACCGCATTGGCATCGTGCTTTACCGGTAAATCAAAAGGAAAAGGTGCGTATCTCGCACTGACATCATTAAGGGTTAATGGAGAAAATAAGGTATCATTGCAAAATTTAAATTGGCATACCTGGCCGCTTTGATTGTTAACTTTAATTTCTTCGTTTTTTGATATGTTTTCTGGCTCAACAAAAGCCTTACAATCCGCTTCAAACTTTACACTCATAATAGAGGGCATCAGTTGATTAAAAGAAGGATACAAGACCGAACACACCGCATTAGATAAATGAGGTAACTGCTGATCTAACTTCATTTCATTTTTGGCACTTAATAGAGCAACAGATTCCAATAAACGGGTAATGTTTGGATCTTCATAATGCTTTTCATTTAAATGCATGCTATTTGCTGCATCTGCATGTTTAGCTTTAAAGTTACCGCCAGAACGTCTTATTAATGATAATTCTCGTTCAAAATAACGATTGAGTAATTCAGACAATTTCATTCTCCATCGATACACTAAAATCACTAATATTTAATTTACTATTCAATTGAAACGCTTGTCCATCAACTAAATCACCAGAAATAGTGAACCGTATGGTATTGCTCTTTTCTTTATCGACCAATATACCCACTTCTACATTTTCTATTCTGTGCTCAAAACTGCTAATCAGTGCTTTTATTCGTGAAGTGAAGATATTTTTTCCCATTTGATAATTTAAACTTTGAATGTCTTCCACCCCAAAAGCAAAAATAGAGTGCTGCGATTCAACTAAACGGGGATCGAGAATAAGAAGGGGTGCTTCACTCTCTAATAACTGCTTTAAATTATATTTAATCGACGTCACTAAGTGTGACTCATCACTTGAGTGTAATTCTTTTAAAAAAGTGTTAATAAATACCATTAGCCTCCCTCCCCTAACTCAGTGGTTAGCAGGATTTGTCCAGCGAACATGTCAAATTGATATTGCGGCTGTAAATAAACCTCACAAGAGAATTCTCCAGGAGAATGCTCCGATTCTTTGACTTTTACTTTTGCGCTTCTTAAAGGGTATTTGGACAATGTTTCATCATTGGCTGATGAGACATTCGATACATATTTACTCAACCATTTTGACAGGTGTAACTCACATTCATTAGCATTTAGGAAACTGCCTAAGACATCGCGGATTTGGACTTTTAAATAATGAGCAATGCGGCAACAAATTAATGTCGTTTGAATTAATGAGAGTACTTTATCATCACCACTATTTTGGCCTGACCAAACTGAGTGGTTATCCATAAAGTAATATTTTTCTGTTAACGGGCTATGCGCTAGAGGTATAAAACCCAACTTGGCATAAAATTGCGCAATATTACCAAATAAACGTACTTTAGGTTGAGGCGTAAGCCAATTATGATGAACGCCAGTATCAGGTAAATTAATCACCGCACCTTGCAACCGGTCATTCCAACGAGACTTTAAAAAACCAAACCAGCTGATGCGGTTGAACTCCCGCACAATGGTTGATACAAAGGGAAAATGAGCCAGTCCGTAAAGCCCTCTTTGTTTGTCATGTGATATTTCATTGAACAAGAAACCACAACCGTGATTTTTATACAAAGAACGTAACTTGATTTTCGGCATCGCTAAGCCAATAAATCGACTAGATGCCATACCTCGTAGTTTTTGCCAGCTTTGGTAATCGGGTCCATCAACAACACGCTGCACACGATGAGTATCTGTTAGCCATTGCGCGCCCGCCTCGCCAAAAAAGCTTTCATCTGGAGATAATATAAAAGGACATAAACATGATTGCCCTAATGCTCCTAATAACTCAAGGGTATATAAATCATCATAATCACTATAATCATTTAGCTCTACTGAGACTTGGTGATCGATAATAATTGTACCGAATGGCTCTCCGCCCAAGGTATTGAGTTCTTTATTAGCCACTTTATTATATAGCTGACTACGCTTTAAACTACTTGATAAATTAACATCACTCGAGACGGTGTTCCAATCAAAATCAAGGCACTTGATTTTGATTCTATTTTTATTAAATGGCACACTCACTAAGTGATTTAAGCCACGCCACCTTGCTTCAAGTGCAGTGAATTCAGCGTGCTGCATAATCTTAGAGAGCTGGTTACTTAATGCTGAATCTATCTCGGCAATCAGTGTAACGAGTAATGCTTTAAATGTGGTTGCTGACAATGAAGAGATTAAACCCTGATCTAATTCAGCCAACAGTGCTAAAGCTTGTGGTAAGTATTGGGGATCTTCAGTATTTAACGTATTCAGCTTTGTTAACCAAACAGCATTGCTCTTTATTTTCATACTCTTATAAGGTCTACTTATCATTCAGTTAAGCAAAGTATTGCTTTTGGAAAAGGAAATAAAAAGTGTGTGTTCTTTATAAATGCGATTTTAAAAATGCACTATTAATAGGTGTTATTTCAGACTGAACTTACGCTAGGTCATTATTAAAACAGTTCGAGTAACACTGAGCTCTTTACCACGAATAACAGAGTTGTTAATCGTCAAGCAACTGTAAAAATACCTTATCAGTGAGCTTAAATAACATTGAAGCATAACCTTAAGTTATGCTGCAATGTTTTATTAAGTATTACCCTGGGATCTTAGCTACCATGCGAACAGAAGTTGTAAGTGACTCCATTTGTAACCATGGTTTCAAGTGAGCTATTGCTGAGTATGAACCAGGTTTACCTGGTTGCTCAACTACTTCAATAGCCGACTCTGCTAAAGGTGTTTTTGCACGTTGTTCATTACCGATAGCACCTGGATTAGTAAACTGGCTGATCCAAGTATTCAAATCACGAGATACATCTGCCGCTTCAAGATTTGAACCTAATTTATCACGCCCCATTATTTTCAAGTAATGTGCGATACGGCTACTCGCCATAATAAATGGTAAGCGTGCTGAAATAGCTGCATTAGATGTTGCATCAGGATCTGTATAGGTTTTTGGCTTCTGGGTTGTTTGACCACCAATGAATACAGCATAATCAGAGTTTTTATAGTGAACTAATGGCAAAAAGCCTAAATCACTCAACTCTTTTTCACGCTCGTCAGTTAAATTAACTTCCGTTGGACACTGCTGTTGAATATCACCCGCTTCAGATTTAAACGTTAGGTTAGGCAGAGCTTCCACCTTACCACCATTCTCCAAGCCACGAATCGATGTACACCAACCAGATGCAGTATATGCTTGAGTCATTTTAAGACCCATTTCAAATGCCGCATTAGACCAAACAATTTGGTCATTACCAGTAGGTTTTGGATTACCCTCTGCATCGGTACCTAGCTCTTCATAATCGAAAGACTTAGTAGAAATACCTTTTTGACCGTAAGGTAGACGCGCAATTGTTTGTGGTAATGTTAAGGTAACATAACGTGCATCATCACTTTCTCTGAATGAATTCCAAGAAGCATAAGCGGGTGAATCAAATGCTGGTGCAATTGGTTTACCTTCATTAAAGACTTCATAGCTATCTAATTCAAACATATTAGATGAGGCAGCAGCAACAAAAGGAGCATGACAAGCAGCAGCCACTTCGCCCATATAACGTAACAAAGAAACGCTTTCATCGCTGGCATCAAATTGGTAATCACCTAATAATAAACCGTAAGGTTCACCACCAGCAGTACCATACTCACCTTGATAGAGAGTATTAAATAATGGGCTTCGATCGATTGCAGGGGCATCTTCAAACTGCTCTAAGATGTCATCACGATTGTAATCAGCCAATTTAATTTTTAAACTTGAGCCTAACTCACTTTCGCGGACAAGTTTATTTAATCCACGCCATGAGCCTTCAAGTTTTTTAAACTTATCTTGCTGCATAACAGCAGATAATTGTTTAGAAAGCTTTTCATCGATCGCCGCGATAGCATTTTCAATAGTTTTGGTTAAGTTTTTATCCCAAGTTATTGTGCCATCTGTAGCTTGGTCCATTAACGTTGAAATTAACTCTTTAGTCGCATCTGGAGTAGTTTGTGTGGTCGCCGCAATTGCTCTATCTAAAAAGCTAACATCTTGTGCTTCACCTTCCAGTGCACCACCTTGTTCTTGTTCAGTGCTCATTATGCTTCATCTCCCGAGTTCAAGCCTAATTCATCAGATAACGACTTAATGGTATCTGCACTAGTTAATACTTCTTTAAGCAGTTTCTCTAAATCACGAGAACGGTCTGCTTTACTGAGTAATACTTTCAATTGATTACGTGTTTCGACTAAGTTTTTAAGCACATCAACTTTTTCAACAATCGCTTCAGGAGTAAAGTCTTTCATCGATGAGAATGATAAGTTTGCTTCGATTTGACTATTATCATCTGTCAGCACGTTATCAACTTTCATCTTAAGCTCTGGCCCAACACGGTTTAAAACTGTATCAAAGTTATCTTTATCTATTTGAAAAAACTCTCTATCAGCAGCATCAGGTTTGTCTTCTCTATCTGCTGAAAAGTCACCGACAACGCCAACCACAAAAGGTAGCTCTTTAGTTTCTAAAGCACCGTTAGTTTCAACATCATAAGTGATGCTAACGCGATTTTTACTTACACGTTTATGTTGTGAATTTAATGCCATTATTTTATTCCTACATTCATTATTTAATGATTATTTCAAGTCAGCTTGTGAAGTGATTTCAGCAGTTTGTGTATTAAAAGCAACTTCCGCCGATTTCTCAACCTTGCCACCTTCAGCCTCAACATAATATGTCTGAGAAATGGTTGCATAAGTCATTGCGAAGTTTTCATTTGGTTGACTGCCATCACTGCCTGCAACTGAGTAACTAGATATACGTGTATTTTCTAACGTAATAATTAAATATGGGATCAGACCTTTACCCGCACGATTTGGCTTGGTGAAAACAATCTCTATCGTCTTACCTGTTTCACCTGGGGCAAATAGGAAGGTAGTTAAAAATGGACTTGCCCCATCTAACTGTTTCGAACACTGCACCTCACCAAGGGCAACCATGCCACCATCATTGTTATCTGAGTTACCAATGTCTACTGAGACATTTCGCATAGCACTCCAAGACATAGAATCTATAGCAAAAAAACCTTTCTTACCGCCGATATCAGTTACCGTTGCTGAGCCTTTGATAGTGTCGTTTCCATCAATTCTCATGTAAATTGAAGCCATATTCTATTCCTCGTTATGTTTATATAATTATTTGGTGTAATACTATGAAATAACAGTAGTGCTTTAATTCTTTTACCAAGTAAACTCCGTACTCCCGTCATTTTCAGTGCTTTGTGAAGCGCTATCAGCATTATGAGAGGAAACCTCTTCATCTATTGGCCTTGACGCTTGTGTAGTTGAGTTAGAATCAGTAACTGTATCTTTTATAACTGATACTTTAGCATCTGTCGAGTTGTTATAGCTCATCGGATCAGTCAGTTTATTTACTGGGAGTTCAGCTTTATCTCCACTAATCCCCGTAACCAAATTAATTTGCTCTAAGACTTTATCGTTACCTGAGACTAATTCTTCCATCAGATCTGGCA
>Ga0209396_1001790_pt1 | contig 23256 bp, 16 predicted proteins | sample GOMGulsemesocosm_6_FD_184638 | JGI IMG/M metagenome (GOLD analysis project Ga0209396, IMG submission 184638) | Methane-oxidizing microbial communities from mesocosms in the Gulf of Mexico - GOM8C Gulf of Mexico (SPAdes) (version 2) | ecosystem: Environmental > Aquatic > Marine > Cold seeps... | reverse complement strand
CTGGGTATAATTCTTTAGCCATAATAGTATCTATCACAACACCGCTGTCGTTATTATCAATTTGTGCTTGAGTTAAGTTATTACCCGCTAAAATAGGAATATTAAACGCCTTAAAATATCCAACTGATAAATAACTTGGCTGAAATAAGATGCGTTTATTTGGTTCATCTTCTGGGCTGTAAGCCATAAGAATAAACATATCTGTTAGAGGTGCGCCTGTTGGGATCACAACTTCACTGTTTGTTACATTAGCTTCAATTATTTCACTTATATTTTGGTTTACTTTTTGCGCTTCACTGCCCTGATACTTTGTTGGATTTGCTATTTTATTCGCCCATAGGGGATCGGAAACAGACATGGAGACTTCATAATGATTACCTAATTCAAAACCTAAATCACGATAAACAGCATCATAACTTTGAGAGGCTAGCATCACTGAGGAAGTTAATAATAATGATGCAACAGCTAATTGTATTACCATTAATGTTCGGCTTAACCAGTGATTAGATTGTGCTTGTATACCTTTACCACTGCTATTTAAATTAGTTGCAAGGGCTTGTTTATTGATATCAATTAAAGCGAATGCGCTAAAGAGTATGCTGAGTAAAACAATAACCACGAATGAAGCAGCTAATGTTGCATTATTAACTGTTATTTCGTTTATCATAGGAAGATTGTTATTAGTGATATGAGGCAAGCTTTTTATAATCCAACCTGTTACTAAAAGCCCAGATATAGTAGCTAAAATAAAACTAGGTAAATTTTCGAGTAAAACTAATAGCCTCAACTTTAATAAGCTGGAACCTAAACTTAATTGTATTGAAAACTCTTTATTGCGGGCTTGATAGTGAGCGATAAATAGGTTTAGTAAGTTTAATGTCGCCATAAGAAGCAAACCTATAACAGCTGCAAATAAAGCATATACTAAGTTTTTACTTGAGCCTAATAAGTGATTTCGATAGCTATCAGTGATAATTTCTACAGGACTACTATTGATAAACCCTAAGTAGCCTTGCAGTTGTTCTTCTGGTGTATTATTTGTTATGTACTGTGTGCGCCATTGGATTACTTCTTCTTCTGAAGGTGGTTTGATACTGGGTTTTTTAGCTTTTAATAATAAGGCTTTTATATCATCTCTTACTGCACCTTCTTCAGTTTTTCCTAGTAAACTAGTTAACTTAGAAATAAACCAAATTTGCTCAGGAGCGATAGCATTATTATCTGGTGCATCCATTAAATCTTCTATGATTCCGGCTATGATATAACTTTTATTATTATGCGTTATCTGTTTACCTATAGCTGAATCATTACCTGAAAATGCTTGTTGCCACAAGGTATTTGAGATCCAAACATATTCATCTGGCGCATCTAATGTGACATCTTGTCCTTTAAGTAATTGGGTACCTAATACATTTAAAATAGTATTAGAGGCTGAGAATTGAGTAGTTGAATATGTTACATTATTAATGCTGACAGCTTCTTCATTATTTGATGAAATACCCGCCCAAGTTCCTAAATGTTTATAAGTTTCATTAAAATCAGCTAAGCGGCGCAAATTCCAATATGAAATACTCATATCTTTACTGAATTGCATCTGAAATTGAAATGTTTGAATATTATCTTCGTTATTTACGCCTTTAAGTGGCTTTAAAAATAACGTGGATGAAATCGCTATTACGCTTAATACTGCACCTAAAGTAAGGCCTAAAGTAACAATAAGCGGAATACTCAGCCTTGGTAGTGAAAAAACCCTAGCGATACCCGAGATAAATGCTTTTTGATATAAACTCATGCAACCCCCTGAACATTTTGATTTGTGTATTGTTCAGTGATGATTTTACCGTCTAATAATTGGATTTCACGGCTTGCACAACGTGAATAACGGCTATCATGAGTAACCATGACAATTGTTGAACCCGCTTTATTCAATTGCTCTAATAACAACATAACCTGATCACCATTTTTACTATCTAGATTACCCGTAGGTTCATCTACTAATATGAGGTCAGGCTTACCCACTAAGGCTCTGGCGATAGCGATACGCTGCTGCTGGCCGCCAGAGAGTTGATTAGGTCGGTAGTTTTTACGATACAGCATATCTACTTGGTCTAATACTGCCTCTACACGGACTTTTATTTCTGATTTTTTTATATTTCTATGTTCAAGTGGCAAAGCGATGTTTTCAAATACAGTTAAATTATCAATTAAGTTAAAAGACTGAAATACATAACCTATATGTTCGTTTCTTATTTGTGTTCTTTGATCCACTTTCAGGTTTGCAGTATCAGTTTGTGCAATATGATAATCACCTTCACTTGCACTATCCATTAGACCCATAATAGATAATAAAGTTGATTTACCACAGCCTGAAGGTCCGGTGATAGCAACAAATTCCCCTTGCATAATTTCAAGTGAGATACCTTGTAACGCATGTGTTTCAATCTGTTGGCCATCATAACGCTTATGGATATTACTCATAGAGACAACTTGTTTCATAATAAATTCCTTATAATTTCTTTATCCAAATCACTGTAAAGGGCCTTTACGTTGAGGCATTTTACATTGATTTGCATGTGTTTGTGTATACCCAAATCATTTCAATATGTATGATTCAGCGGAAACTCACATTTTGAGGTCGTTTAGGTATATTGTTATTTTGTAAGTGCTAATTGATTGAACTGGTTATATTTACTTAAATCTGAACTAACAATTTTATCGCCAGCATTTAAGCCTTTGGTGACAACTAAATTGCCTTGAGATATATCACCAAAAGTGACTTCTCTTTTTTCCAACATATCGTTTTGTGTTTGTATAAATAAACTGTGTTTACTGTTTGGGCGCATTCCCGAAGCTTGTTTAGTAAATACAGCATCTTTTTGATGTTTTATAAATACTTGTGCAGATACTGTTAAGGCAGGGCGTGCATTTGTTGTTAATTCACTATCAATAATCGCTTCTGCCAGTACTGAGCCATTTTTTACAATACTTTCGATACGAGAAATATGGGCTTGGATCAAACCTTTTTGAGTATCTAATATCACAGGCGCATTAATGTCTATTTGGTCTGCTTGATGTTGTGGTAAACGTAATCTGGCGATAAGTTCTTTATTGCTACCCACTTTTGCAAGAGACTCACCTAATTGAACGCTTTGGCCTAATTCAATTTCTAAGTTTTGTAACGAACCATTAATCCCTGCTTTTACTTTCATATCTTCAAGTTGCTGTTCTAATAAACTAACTTGAGAGGTTTGTTGTTCGATTGTAATATCTCTTTGAGTGAGCTGATAACGCTGCATTTCAATAAATTGTTGATACTTTTCTTTTTCAAATTTTAATCGTTTATTTTGTTGTTCAAGTGATAATTGTGCGCGTTGTAATTCAATTTGAGACGCGACACCTAATTTTAAAAGTTTTTGATTTACAGAGAGCTCAAGCTGCGCTTTTTCAATTTCAGCTTGAATATCTGCGATATTGCTTTGATAGTTTAACCTTTCGTTTTGTTGTTCATATTTAAAGGCTTCGCGTTGGGCTTTTTGTTGCGCTAATAAGCCTTTTGCGCTGCTTACTTCTTGGTTCAACTTAGGGTTAAATAAATGCAATATAATAGTGTCTGGTTTGACTTTAGTACCTGGACGTACAAGTATTTGGGATACTTTTCCTAATGCGGGCGCTGTTAATAAACGTTCTTTTGCTGAAATTAGTTCACCATAAGCATTAGCGTATATATCTATAGCCCCTGTATCGACACTCTGAAAACTGACATTTGATAGAGGGATTGATTTAACCGATTTACTACTAACCGCATAAGCTGCGTAACATAATAAAGAAATAAACAGACTTATTAATATGCCTTTCTTCCAAGGTTTTTTTTGTGTTAATTCTATTTTCATTTTTAAGGATACATATTTTTAATAATTTGAGTTCTTTATTGGAATAACTGTGCCAGTTTTAATTGTTATTATTTATCAATGGTTTATTGTTTTTTAATGTGTTTTTATATTATTTTATGTTCGGTTTTGAATAGTCGATGTTCGAAAATAATAAATAATTCAGATCTATGTTGTTACTCATTTAGGTATAATAGTTTTTAGGGGCAAGTTGTTTGATTTAAATAAAAATTTATTGAATCAAATGTGTATTTATAGATTTTCAAAAGGTTATTTAATGAAGAGTTTAGAAGTTAATTTTGATGGATTAGTTGGCCCTACTCATAATTATGCGGGTTTATCTGAGGGCAATGTTGCCTCATTAAAAAGTGCCCATGATAGCTCAAACCCCAAAAGCGCAGCTAAGCAAGGTTTAGCAAAAATGAAAGCTCTGCATGACTTAGGGTTAACGCAAGGCGTTTTAGCACCGCAAGAAAGGCCTGATATGTATACTTTGAGACGATTAGGTTTTAAAGGTAAAGATGCTGAAGTTTTAGCACAAGCACATAAAGAAGCGCCTAATATTTTGGCGGCTTGTTACTCTGCATCTAGCATGTGGACAGCCAATGCTGCGACCGTTTCTCCTTCATCAGATACCAGCAATAAAAAAGTACATTTCACACCTGCCAACTTAACGAATAAGTTTCATCGTTCATTAGAGCCGGATACAACGGGCAATATTTTAAAAGCAATCTTTGCTAATGATGAATATTTTGAACACCATAAGCACTTAAATGATAGTGATCATTTTGGTGATGAAGGTGCTGCAAATCATACACGATTATGTGGTGACTATGCTGATGCAGGTTTGGAGATTTTCACTTTTGGCCGTTATGCGTTTAATCCTGATATGCCTAAACCACAAAAGTTTGCTGCAAGACAAACAATTGAAGCAAGTCGCGCAGTCGCTAGGTTACATGGTTTATCAGATTCTAATACTGTTTTTGTGCAACAAAACCCTGATGTAATAGATGCTGGTGTATTTCATAATGATGTAATTGCAGTCGGCAATCAAAATGTATTGTTCTATCACGAACAAGCCTTTTTGAATACGGGTGCATTTATAGAAGAAGTAAGTCAAAAATTAGGGCATCAAGAATTACATTTTATTCAAGTACCTAGTAATGAAGTGAGTGTACAAGATGCAGTAAATACGTATTTGTTTAATACTCAAATAGTCACTTTGCCAGATTCATCAATGGCGATTATTGCGCCATCACATTGTGAAAACAATCAAAATGTTAAAACGTATTTAGATAGTTTAGTTACTAAAAATACGCCGATAAAACAGGTTAAATATTTTGATGTGAACGAAAGCATGAAAAATGGTGGTGGGCCTGCTTGTTTACGTTTACGAGTCACATTAAGTGAGCAAGAACTTGCTGCAGTAAACCCAGCTTGCATTATGTCGGATAATTTATATAAACGATTAAATACTTGGGTAGATAGTTATTATAGAGATGAGATTAAACCTGAAGACTTGCAAGATCCTCAGCTATTAATTGAATCAAGAACAGCATTAGATGAATTAACTGATATCTTAAACTTAGGATCGGTTTATAAGTTTCAGCAAGTTTAAACATTTTTTGTTTTTTAATTAAGGGTTACTCATATGCTATGAGTAACCCTTTTTTGATTGTTATAAAAAGCACTTAGATTAACTAAATACCCTTGATATCTTTATGAATTCGACATCCGCTTTTTTAATCTTGCTAAATCAATCGCATTTGATCTAACCGTAAGCTTAATATGGCTAAATTCATACTCTTCTTTAATGACACTCATGCTAGATCTAATTTCACCTATAATACCTTTAGCGGTATAAGGAACAATGATCTCATCTTCAATCATCTCATCTTGTGCCGTATCAACAATATATTGATGTAATTTACTCACATCAAGTGGATTACGTGTTGAAGTCATCATCGCATCAGGGAATTCTTGCATCAGTGCGTGTTGTTGCTCGGTGCTAAGTTGATCTGATTTATTTAGTATTAATAATTTTTTGCTATCTTCAACACCGACTTCTTCTAGTACTTCGTGTACGACATCAAGTTGCGCACGAAATGAAGGATCAGAGGCATCAACCACATATAACAATAATGAAGCGTCATGTGCTTCTGCTAAAGTTGAATGAAATGAAGCCACTAAGTCGTGTGGTAATTTTTTAATAAAACCTACCGTATCAGACACTAATATTCGTGGTTGAGTGGTTGGATACAAGGCACGGACCGTGGTATCAAGCGTTGCAAAAAGCTTGTTTTCGCCGGCAACATCACTACCTGTGATCGCTCGCATCATTGATGACTTGCCTGCATTGGTATAACCAACTAAAGCGACACAAAAAAGCTCAGAGCGTTGTGTACGTCTGCCTTTCATTTCATTTTGAACACTTACCAATTCTCGCTTGAGTTCAGCTAATTGGTCGCGTACTTTACGGCGATTAAGCTCTAGCGTCGTTTCGCCAGCACCTTTACCCATTTGACGTTCTTTATCACCACATGATGACTCACGAAGTCGTGGCGCTACATAATTGAGGCGCGCAATTTCAACTTGTAATTTTGCTGTTTTGGTACGGGCATGGCGACTAAATATTTCAATAATAACGCCAGTACGATCAAATACCTCTACGCCTAATTGATTCTCGACATTACGTAATTGAGAGGGTGTTAAATCACAATCAAATACCACTACATCAGCACACGCAAACGGTAAATTTTCAGATGGAATATCAGTAACAGGTGTTTCATCAGCGATGTCTTCTGATAAGTCATCTTCTACTTCGATACCAACTTCACCTTTGTTACCTGTGAGTTGCGCTATTTCAGCAAGTTTTCCTAAACCTAGCACATTAATTCTTTTAGTCGAACTTTGCTTTTGCGACTGGGTACCTACTACTTTAAAGCCAAGTGTAGTTACTAAACGTCCAAGTTCTGCAAGAGATTCTTTTGCTTCATCACCTTTAAAATCTGGTGTGCAAATAGAAATAAGTAAAGCGTGGTTAAGTGATGCTTTTGCGGTTAGTTGCATATTTTTTATATTAGTGCAGCTAATACCTATTGGTAGAAGCGCAAACCTGATTTTTATCTAAAGTATGTTGATCCTACGTTGTTATAGCTGTGCTTGACAGTGCAATAGCAGACTAATGCCCATATTATTTTAATTTCAGGCAATAAAAATGAAAAATTAAGATTTCAAGTAAGGTGTAATGAAGGGCCTGTAATTATTTATAGCTCATCAATGTAACTTTTTATCAATAAAATTCTTGGGGTGGGTAGTTATTATATAAATGAAATTAAGCTTGAAGACATATGATTAAGAAGCGTTATTCACCTGTGGAATAACACTTCTTGGACTGAATTATTACTGAAGCATAATTACAGTTTTTTAATACCCATATTATATAAAGTGAAACCATAAATATCGGCATATTGTTCAATGGTTTTACTTGTAGGAGTACCTGCGCCATGACCTGCGTTGGTTTCAATGCGGATCAGAGTCGGGTTAGTGCCTGCTTGTTTAGATTGTAGTTCTGCTGCAAACTTAAATGAATGTGCTGGTACTACACGGTCATCATGATCACCTGTTGTTACCATAGTTGCAGGATATTGCACGCCAGGTTTTACATTATGAACTGGTGAGTATGCTTTTAAGTAATCAAACATTTCTTTGCTTTGCTCAGCGGTACCATAGTCGTAAGCCCAACCTGCACCTGCTGTGAAAGTATGGTATCGCAACATATCTAATACACCAACGGCAGGTAGTGCGACTTTAAATAGCTCTGGGCGTTGTGTCATAACAGCACCAACAAGTAGACCACCGTTTGAGCCACCGTTAACTGCAAGTTTAGGACTTGATGTATATTTTTTGTCGATTAAAAATTCAGCCGCAGAAATAAAGTCATCAAAAACGTTTTGCTTTTTTAATTGCGTACCCGCTTTATGCCATTCTTTACCGTATTCACCACCACCACGTAAATTGGCAACAGCATAAATACCGCCGTGCTCTAACCAAGCCGCGCGAGTTGGGCTAAATCTTGGTGTTAGGCTGACATTAAAACCACCGTATGCATAAAGAATTGTTGGGTTTGAGCCATCTAATTCAATGCCTTTTTTATGGGTAATGATCATAGGTACTTTTGTACCATCTTTAGATTTATAAAATACTTGTTTAGACTCGTATTGTTCGCTGTCAAACTTAGCGCCTGATTTACGATACACATCACTTTCACCTTTTGATGCATCAAAAGCGAAAGTTGTGCCGGGTGTTTTATAGTTAGTGAATGAGTAATATAAAGTAGCGTCGTCATCCTTACCGCTAAAGCCTCTAGCAGTACCCACTCCAGGAAGTGCTATTTCTCGAATCTCTTTACCTGACTTATCAAATTGTTTTACTTTTGAAATGGCATCAACCATATATTTTGCAAAAATATAACCGCCACCAGTAGAAACACTTAATACGTTTTTAGTTTCAGGGATTAAATCAATCCAATTTTTAGGGCTAGGGTTTGTTGCATCAACGGTAACAACTTTTTTATTAGGTGCATTAAAGTTTGTAACTAAAAGCAGTTTACTACCCATATTATCTAAAACGTGGGTATCAGAGTCTGTATGATCTAAAATAGTGACAAGAGGGCTATTTTTTTTACTTAAATCTTTTATAAATAGCTTATTACCTGATGTTGAAACCGATGCTGATACTAATAAATACTTATCATCTTCAGTAACATACCCGCCAATATAACGATGTTTTTCGCTATCAGTGCCACCAAATACCAGTTTGTCATCTTTTTGAGCTGTACCTAGCTTATGAAAGTACAATTTATGTTGATCGGTTTTTGCAGATAATTCACTGCCTTTTGGTTTGTCGTAACTTGAGTAATAAAAACCTTCATTACCAATCCAAGAAATACCACTGAATTTAACATCAACCAGTGTTTCTTCAATTTGCTTTTTAGTTTCTACATCTATGATGATCACTTTACGCCAATCACTGCCACCTTCAGATATTTGGTAAGCTGCAAGTGAACCATCTTTAGAAAAGCTTAACCCTGCAAGTGATGTTGTACCATCTTCACTGAATTTATTTGGATTAAGAAAAACTTCAGCTTCGCCATCACCTTTTTGGCGATAAACAACATATTGATTTTGTAGACCATCATTTTTATAAAAATAAGTGTAGTTACCTTCTTTAAAAGGCGCACCCACTTTTTCGTAATCCATTAAGTTTTTAAGGCTGGCTTTTAGCTCATCGCGATATGGAATTTGTGATAGATAATCTGCTGTTACTTTATTTTGTGCTTTAACCCAGTCAGCTGTTTCTTCGCTCATATCATCTTCTAACCAGCGATATGGGTCGGCAACTTGCGTTTCAAAGTAGTTATCAACTACATCACCTTTTTTAGTTTCAGGATATTGAACTGCAGCGATTTAAGTGGATGTTTTTTTAGCTTCAGTTTGTGCATTTTTGTTATTATTTTGTACTTCTTGAGTACCACAAGCTGTAAGTGCCATAAGTACGGCACATGTGATCGCTTTTTTAATCATCTAACTTTTCCCTAGTAACTTAATGTGGAGTGTTAAACTATAGTGAAATAAAGTGAAAGTCTAGTGTTTGTCGATGAAGTGAATTCTATTTTATTACAAGATGTTATGTAACTTTTTGTGCTTTTTATAGGCTTCATTTACAATCATTTACCTCCTTTTCATGGCTGATGTTATTAACATTGCCTTAATTTAGATACTTGCTCAGTAATCGCTGTTTTTACTTTCTTACGTAGCCAAATATTTTTTTGATGTTGATCATTACGTGCCTCCCATAAAATTTCAATTTTAAAGTCGGGTACCATTATAGGTGTTTTGTCATAACTTAATTCATTTGAAAATAAATCCATTTTGGCCATTAATTCTGGAACAACACACAGTAAATTTCTACCTTTTAATAAGTGCCTTAAAGTTAAAAAATTACGGGAAGTGACTTTTATTTGTCTTTGCTGATTGCGTTTAGATAACTGTTTATCAATGGGTGATGATATTTGGCCATTCGAGCTGGTCAAAGCGTGGGGAGTTGCACAGTATTGTTCGATTGATATCGGAGTTGTTATGCCAGTGGCTTGCTTATCAAACAAACAAACGTGGTGTTCAGTATACACATGTGCCCGGTTAAAATTTTTATATTCATTATTAATACTGCCTAACATTAAATCTAGATGATGTTCTTTGAAAACCTGTTCAAAATTACTTTTATCAACATGATAAAAACAAATTTGGCTTTTTGTTGAAATACATGAAATCGCATCAAATAGTACAGGTGCAAAAAGTAATTCAGCGTAATCAGTTAATCCTATTTTAAAAGTGCTATCAAACTCCTTTGGCTCAAAAGAGCCAGTCTGCAAAACCTGTTTAGAAATTTGATTTAAAATACTGGCGATCACTGGCGTTAGATCGATGGCTTTTTGACTGGCTACCATGACATGCCCTTGGCGCTCAAATAAGGGGTCATCTAATAAAGTGCGTAAACGAGATAAACTATGGCTCATAGCCGATTGACTTACGTTTAGTTTTTCAGCTGCTTTTGAAACACTTCTTTGCTCTACTAAAGCATTAAATACAACCAGTAAATTAAGATCTATAGAACGCCAATTAATTTCTTTCATAATTTCGTCAATCAATTTCAATTGATATTAATTATATTCATAGTTCAAATCAAAACAATCAATTTGAATCATTGTTATATATTTATTATCTTACAGAGATTAATTGTATAAATAGATTTGAAACATGTTCGAAATATTCTGTAAATTTTTTATGTTAGGTTGCATTAGTTTTGGCGGACCCGCTGCGCATATAGGTTACTTCAGACACGCTTTTGTAGAAAAACATAAATGGTTAAGCGATAAAGATTATGGTCAATTTGTTGCTTTAAGTCAGTTTTTGCCAGGACCAGGCTCTAGCCAAGTTGGGTTTTCTATTGGTTATCATAGAGCTAGATTACCAGGGGCAATCGCTGCATTTTTAGGTTTTACTTTGCCTTCAGTGATGGTGATGTTAGTCATTGCTTTATTGAGCCAGCACTTTTCAGATAATACTTTTTTTGAAGGCGTGGTCCATGGTTTAAAATTACTTGCCGTGATTGTTGTCGCTGATGCTGCTTGGGGCATGTTTAATAACTTTTGCAAACAAAAAATATCAGTCACTTTATGTGTTTTTACGGCTATTGCATTATTATTTGTACCTTCACTTTATACACAAATGTTAGTGCTTGTTTTTGCTGCGTTTGTGGGGAAGTACTGTTTGATATCAAAAGATGAAGCTAGCTTAGAGCCTGTATCTAAAATACCGCTAAATTGGCCGCCATTGATAATATTTATAAGTTTACTTATTAGTTTGCCTTTTCTTTCGCATTTAAACGCAGAAACGAAACTTTTCGCTGACTTTTTTCAGGCGGGCAGTTTAGTTTTTGGCGGTGGACATGTTGTATTGCCTTTATTAGAGGGCTTAGTGGGTGATCAATTAAGCCAAGATGCATTTTTAACTGCCTATGCAACAGCTCAAGCTGTGCCAGGTCCAATGTTTACTTTAGCAACGTTTTTAGGTTTTGAGTTATTACCAAACTCACCTGTTGCGGGTGCATTGTTGGCTACTGTAGCTGTATTTCTACCCGGTTTTTTATTGATATTAATTGTATTAAAAAATTGGACCGTTTTAGCTAGCAATCCTAGTATTTCTGGAGCTATGAATGGTGTTAATGCAGCCGTGGTTGGTTTGTTATTATCTGCTTTATATCAGCCCGTTTTTCAAAGTGCAGTGATCAATAGTATTGATATAGCTTTGGTTATTTTTGGCATATATTTACTAAAATCATTGAAATTACCTATTCTTGCATTAGTTATTTTATATTCGTTACTTGGCATACTGTCTATTTATCTTTAAAAGGTATGAACTTATTTCATGGGGTTTAGTCTTAAAAAGGATTTCAATTCATAGCTAAATATCTCTAGAATATTTAGCTATATTTTATTTTAGGTACACCCATGAAAGATATATTAAAAAAACTATTAGCCAGTAACAATAACGATATAGCCCCTTTAATATTAAGGTTAACTTTAGGTGTGATTTTCATCGGCCATGGATGGGGAAAGCTATTTGGTGAAGGCAATCCTGCAGGATTTGCTGGCTGGTTAGGCAGCATGGGCCTTGAACCGAGTTATTTATTGGCTGTTGCAGCAGGTCTTGCTGAAACGTTAGGCGGTGCTTTGTTAATTGCGGGTTTATTTACGCGTGCGGCAGCAAGTAGCTTAGTGGTGGTTATGTTAGTAGCGATTGGCTTTGTTCACCTGGACGCTGGTATGTTTGGTAAAGGGGGATATGAATTCCAACTATTACTACTAGCGGGTGTTGTAAGCTTATTGATTCAAGGTGCAGGCAAGCACTCTGTTGATGAAATCATTTATAAAAAAATGTAATATCAAAAGACCCATTTAATGAATATTTTATTTAATGGGTTTATTTTTTTAACTAAAGGCACTACCTCTTGAATAACTATAAGTTATTACCTGCACTTATCTCACTGTTGCATACACGTAATCTAACCGAATCTGCAAAAGTGTTAAATGTAACTCAATCAGCAATGAGTAAAACCTTATCTCAAATTCGTGATGCCTTTCATGATCCTATTTTAATTCGAGAAGCCAACCATTTTGTACTGACTAAACGAGGTGAAGAATTAAAAACGCAATTGCCCAGTTTAATACAAACTTTAGATAATTTATATTTACCTAAAGAGTTAGATATTACGCAATGTAAACGTAAATTTATATTGGCTTCAAGTGATTACGTTTCACAATTTATCTTACCGGATATATGTGCTCAAATGGTTAATAGCGCACCTGATATTAGTATCGAATATCAGTTATGGCAAAAAAACTGGTTATATGAATTATCTCAAAGACCTTTAGATTTAGTATCTACAATCGCAGATTCAGTACCTGAGAACCTTTACGGTAAAAAAATGGCTGAAGATGAGTTAGTGATAGTGATGCGAAAATCACATCCCAAAGCGTACAGCCCCTTTACACTTGATGATTATACGGATGCAAAACATATTGTAATAAGTGGCGGTGGTGATAAAGACAGTCCGATAGAAGCCGCTTTATCTAAACTAGGTAAAACAAGGAATGTATTTGCATCAGTACCATTTTTTCAATCTGCGATAGAGTTATTATTACAAACAGACACTATTTTAACGACTCCACTTCATATTGCTGCTGACTTTTCACACCTTCATGATTTGGAAATTAAACCTTTACCATTAGATATAAAACCCCATCAATATTACATCTTGTGGCATGCAAAAAATAACTTAGATCCTGAGCATAAATGGTTTAGAGAAATATGTTATCAACTTTTTAAAACGCATTTAGATACCACAATCGCATATGGATTAAAGTTACTTAAAAAGAATAGTATGAATTTTTAGCATGGTAAATAGTAAATATTTTGATTTTTATTCATGCTTATTCCAAGGTAAAATAAACTTAATATAAATAAGATTGAGAGTAATATGGAATTAGCAGCATGGTTATCTTTAGCCTCCATCTGTTTATTAGGCGCGATGACCCCAGGACCAAGTTTAGCGATTGTTTTAAAGCATACAATGTCAGGTGGTCGAGTTAATGGTTTTGTTGTTAGTATTGCCCATGGTGCTGGTATTGCTTTATATGCATTATTAACCGTTTTGGGTATGGCCCTTGTAATAAAAGAAACGCCATGGTTATTCAATGTGATTAAATATGCTGGTGTCGCTTTTTTACTTTGGTTAGCATTTAAGGCATTCACTTCTAAGTCATCTCTGGGGAAAATTAAACATGAGGCAACAACAGTCACATTAAAACAAAGTGCATGGGAAGGTTTTATGATTGCATTTTTAAACCCTAAAATTGCCATGTTCTTTTTAGCGTTATTTAGTCAGTTTATTGATGCAGATGCCAGCTTAGAGCAAAAAGTAATAATGATCAGTACCGTAGGCGGCATAGATACACTTTGGTATTGTTTAATTGCACTTGTCTTATCAAAATCAAGTATGTTAGAAAAATTACGAAATAACGTGCATATAATTGAAAAAATCACCGGCGTTGTTTTACTAGGGATAACCGCCAGAGTATTAATGTAATTTATTTTCAGTGAGTTTAATCTTGTAGATACCCAAGTCATATTTTTAATGATACTTGGGTATCTTGCATGAAAAAGTAAACAAGCTTAAACACCAACAACATCAGGCCTTAAACTATAAAAAATAAATAAAATCTCTCCTTTTTCACGTTCACCTATTCCATTTTTATCCAATGCCAGCATAACATCGTCAACCGCTGCCATATATTCTGTATCTGAAATATTCATATGCATATGCGCTGTCCGCATGTCTTTGCCTTCATAAACTTGTGGACCACCGCTACCAGAAATAAAAAATTTCGAAACAGTATCTTTTAATGTTTCAACGTCACTTCCTGCAAAACGCGCAGCTATCGTAGGGTTGTTTCTGTGTAGTTCAACAACATCACTAGAAATTCTTGTGATGCCAGCTTCTTCTCCAAGTCTAATGAATAGTGAATCGCTCATTGTTCAATCCTCTTTTTCAAAATATTTAAAACTTAAGTTTAGAATATCAGTTTGAGTGTGCATTGAGATATTTTAAAATTGTTGTATATAATAGAATTAAATCTTAGCTCAGTTGCTCTGTTAATAGTTTATATAACAGGTGCAGTTCAATTGGTTTATCGATGCGGGCATTAAAGCCAAGTTGTTCATAATTTTTGATGTCATCTTGTATTTTATGCTCAGCCACTGCAATGATAGGCATTATAAAGTCTTTATTTCTAATTTCTTTACAAGCCTCTATACCACTCAATATTGGCAGTTGAGTATTCATCATTATTAAATCTGTTTGTTTGTCTTTTAAGTAAATCAGCGCTTCTTCAGCATTTGAAACGACGGAAATACTGGCTTTAGTAGCCTCTAACATGCTTTTTAAAATGACCTTGCTGACAGCATCACTCTCAACTAACAAAATATGTTTATTCTCAAAGTGGGGAACTACTTCCTGAGTATGTAAATGCATTTCTTGAAAGTTTTTATCTTGTTTTATCAAAGGTAAAATAACTAAAAAACATGAGCCCTCACCTTCAGTACTACCTACACTTATGGAGCCATCCATTAACTGGACCATCTTTTCTACAATGAGTAAGTCGATACCAGAACCATCACATAAATGTGTTGTCAGTTTGATACCTTGATCTATATGATTAAAAAGATTTGTTGCTTTGTCTTTGCTCATACCTGAGCCTGTATCTGATACTGTGATCTTAATGGACTTTCGGTTGGTATTAGAATCAATAATATCGATATGAATATCAATACAGCCATCTACGGTAAATTTTAAAGAGTTTAGAATTAAGTTTAATATTATTTGCCTGATCCTTATAGGATCACCTAACCAACCATCAGAGAAGTTACTCGAATAAGATACTGATAATTTAACGTCTTTTTGTTGTGCTTCATGAGTCATATCATGAATTAAAGTATGTAAAAGTTGTTTAATACTAAATACAGACTCCTCGATGAATAATTTATCTCCTTCAATTTTAGAAAAATCAATTATATCATCCATAGTGTATATTAATGATTTTGAAGAAAATAATGCTTGTTCAATGAGTTTATTATTTTTTTCTGAGCTGGCTTCATGATTCAAAATTTGTAAAACACCGTAAATGCTATTCATCGGGCTCTTAATTTCATGACCCATATATTCTATAAATTTACTTTTTGCTATTTTAATTGATTCCGTTTCATATTTAGCTTTATCAAGTTCCTCTATGGTACGGTTTTCAAAATATATATTTTTAATTACACCAATAAAGAGTTGCTCACCAGCTATAGTGATTTCTGCTAATGTAATATCAATAGGAAACTTTTGTTGATTTTTATGTATGCCTTCTAAGCTACTTCTTTTTTTTATAATAAGAGGTTTCTTTTTGGCATTAAAACCTTTTATGTGACTGTCGTGATCTAAACTAAGCTTCGTAGGCATTAATACATTGACACTTCTCCCTATCATTTCTTTTTCAGAATAACCAAATAAAGTTTCTGATTTTTTAGAAAATGACTTAATAATGCCTTTATTATTTATGATAACAATCGCGTCGTTTAAGCTGTCTGTTAAGGTTTTTAACTTGTTTTTCTCATCATTCAGTTGGTCATATATTTTATTTAACTGTATAGCTTTACCTTGAGATAATTGGAAGAAATAAGCAATTAATGTATAAAAAAATGAAAATAAAATTGTCATAAATAATAACCAGCCAGGTAGGCTTGAAGTTATATTTTTAAAAAAAACTATGCTCGGAGTTAATTCTATTTTCCATGTCATGCCATGAATTGATATTGCTTGTTTTGTAGTAAACTGGTTGTTTTTGATGTTTGTTGATAATGATGTATCGACAAATACTTGATAGTTGTGGCTTAATTTTAGCGCTATGAAATCATTGTTTTTTAATTGTTTGTTGCCAAAAAAAGCTTTTATGTCTATGTGAGTAATCACAAAGCCCTTTAAGTTTTCATTATCTAAAAAGCTTGGGGTTATTACTATTAGCGCCCCATTCTGAGTGTTTTTATTTATTATTGTATCTGCAGAAAATACTTTTTTTTCTTCTACTTCTTTAAATAATTTTAATAACTTATCAGGAAAGTCGTTATTAATAACTATATCAGGTAAAGCGTAGACTTGGTTTGCTGTTTTAATATCAAACCATTGAATCTGCTTGATCCAATCTGTTTTATAAATTAGATCTACGGGATTTATAGGTGAGTTATTTTTATCTGTTTCTATATTCGAGAGTTGTTTTAAAAGCGTATTTAATATTTGATTCGCATTATCTTCAATAAAAGTTATCTCTTTTTGTATTTTTGTTTTAATCGCTCTGGATTCTTGATTTACGCTTTGAACCCAAAAAATAAAAAATACGATCGAAAATAGATAAACATAAATAAAATTGCTTTGATTATCTGTTTTATGTTGGTTTGTTATCAATAATTGCGTACTAATTGAAATGCATATAATTGCTAAAGCACTATGAATGGCGACAGGAGAATAATAGCCCCAAGCGTAAAAGGAATTAATACCAAAAATATAGCCTAGTAGTGAAATTGTAAGTAAAGCCACCGTTAAAAAACTGATTATTTTACAAATAGTGACTGTAAGTACTGAGCTTACTTTTGTTGATATTAAAGAAAAAAAGTTAATAGAAATTAAAAGAAAACATAATGCAGAGACTGGTGACATTCTACCTGGTAAAAGATTAAATGAATTAGTGGTTTGGCTAATGAAAATCTGATCTAAGCCTAAGTTTATATTGAATATATGTTCTGATAAGGTAATGAAGCTTATAAACAATACAATGCTTGGTAATAGTGATTTTAATTTATGGTTGATAGAAAAAAAGCTTATACCTAACAAAACTAAGCATAAGGCTTCATTAAAATGCATAGGTGCAAGAGATTCGTGCAGTTGAATAACTAAAGCTTGGTTTAGATACCAAGCTATTATTACTACAAACCCAAGTAATCCTCCAATAATAGAGAAAACCTTACTGGTTAAAGGCAAAGTAATAGCGCCATTGTTTTTGTTATTCATTGTTATCCTAAAATAATCCAAAATACAAAAAGTAAAACTGTTTTAAATATAGTTTAAAAAAATCAGAATGAAACTATTCAAAAATCATAAGTTTCAAGGGAAAAAACAATATCTGTTTCTATAATTAAATAAATTTAAATGAAATCTTTGGAAATTAATATGGCTTTACCAATTCTCATGAGTTACGACGAATGGAAAGATCAAACTTATGCAGGAAAACTATCAACAAGAAGCCAGTTATTAAAAGACGTTGATGATTCAATTCAAAATTATAATATCGATAAATCAGAAGAAACCTTATCGGATTTAAAAGTGAAGTTTGGTTTATGGTGTCAATCAAAAGAAGACTTTCGTTTATCTATCCGTAATACAAAGTCAGAAGCCCCTTGGAAGTTGCATTTACAGCTGTTCTTTGGACATAAAACCGATACTCAAACATTACGTGAACTCGCATTAATGAAAGATGCCCAGCGAGAAATTTGCATGCAAATTTTTCGTGGCTGTAATATGAAATTTAAAAGTAAGCTAAAAACAGCAAAAGATTTTGCCAATGATGTGAAAGACCTACTAGAGCAATTGGGTTTTAAAGGATTTAGTGTGCCAAGCATGGTTCAAGAGATCATAGCGCAAGTTAAGTCGGGTGTATCTAAGGCGGTTAAGTATGTATCAGGTAAAACGACTTTAGGCGGTATCATTTCAAATGTGGTTAATTTTGTTTTAGGTTTAATTCAGTCTCTAAAAATTACTGTAATGGAATTTATTGAGATGTTAAAAGCTGAAATATATAAGTTATTAGAAAATCTATTAATGCATCTAATTCCATTAGCCAGTACGGCAAAATTTATAGTTGAATTTGCGCCTAAGGTATATGCACTGGTAAAAAAACAAATAAAAATTAGACAATCAAGAATAGCCAAATACTTTTTTGCACAAGGGGATCCTAAAGCGGCGGTTAATAGTTTAAAACACGCATTACAGTCAGAGCGTAATGCAATGGCGGTTGATCTAGCTGCTGATTTGGCATCTGCAGCAACAGACGCATTTGCCCCTGTAGGATCTCAAGCGGTCAAGTGGGCGAATGATTTTAGAAAAACCCTCACCAATATCATTAAAACTATTCAGCATTGCAAAGAAGTAAGGAAAGTTAATAAACTATTTAAAAGCTTGTATGTATCAACATTTGATTTAAACATATTTAAAACAAGTCCCTTATTGGCTTGTTATTTAATAAGTACTTGTAGCCAAAGTCAGTTGGTATCTATGTTGCCAGGCAATGCCTATAGCTTTTCAACGTGGATTAATTACACCAAACGGGTAATCGACGATCATATAAAACCTATGCAAGAAGAGGCCAGGCGGCTAATGGATGAACATCCTTGTGAGGTTGAAGGAATAGGCGATGCGTTAAGGGAAGATGCTGACCAACTACGAGAAGCAATTTTAAAGCATAATGAACTCACAAAAGGGTATTTAGGTGATATTCACCAAGCGGCACATTTAAGTGAAATCAGACGTTTTGATAAATCGAGTTTAAAAGCAACCGACACTAAATTCGGTTCAGGCAAAGGGTTATTAGATGACATAACCTGGTTTGATAAATCTAAATTAAAATCGACTACAACCTCTGTAGGGTCAGGAAAAGGACTATTAGACGAAATTACTTGGTTTAATAAATCAAAGTTGACTGATACCCAGACATCTGAGGAAGATCATATTGCACACATGAAGCAATTTGAAATGTCTTTAAAAAATATAAATAATCAGATTTTGACAAAAACATGGCTCAATGAACACGCATTTAACCGAACTAAAATTGGCGATAAGGTTATAGGTTTAGCTAAGTGGAAAAAGCTAAGTTGGGTTACTTTTGGTCGTCGTCATGAATTCACACAGTCGATAGATAAAGGTCTTGCAAGTTACAGTCAATTATTCCAAACCACTAAATCAAAATATGCCATGGTGATTACAAAAACACACTTAGCAGCATGTTTAAAAGATATTCAAAGCAGAATTGAATTTTTGTCAAAAAGCATACTTATGCCTTTACATCATTGGTTAGATCCCAAAAACAAAGTGCATCAATCATCTAAGCGACTTAAAGCAATGCAACAGTTACGCATTTTGATTGATAATGAAATTGCCCAGCTTAGTTTATTACATAGCCAATACTCGAGTAAAAAACATCAAGCGACGCTTCTTTATGGGTAATTTTTACCTGATAGCTTGACTGAATAAGCTTGAATGTTAAATTGATAACTATCCAAGCCACCTTGTAGTGGCTGGGGTATTAATTTGTATAATAAGTGAGATTGATATGCCGTCAAATACTGAACAAATTCAAAGTCCTCTTTCAGCTGAAGAAATAAAAATTCAGCAAGCAATTGTTAAAAAGAATAGAGCAGCCGTAATGGCTAAAATTAATTTACAAGGTCGCATGTCGCAAGGATTTCGTTTAGTTAACAATCAAGCTTATGAGCAAAAGCTACAAAAATTAAAAGCAAAAATAGCCTCAAATGAATACGGTAATGAAGCAAATAGAAACCAAGATGTTTCTATGCTGAATATCATGACGCAAAAAGGCGCTTTATCAAATTATTTAGATGCGGCATCCAGTGCTAAATTTGCTAATAAACAGTTAGATTTTAAATCTAGAAACCAAGTTGCAAATACTCAGTTAAAACGTAAGCAATTATTTATGATGTTTCAAAGTACCTGTGAAGCACAAGAAGAATTAAAGGAATACGCGGTTCAAGTCGCATCTGTATGTAAAGGAATAGTAAAACAGCCTCCAGGTGCGTATTTTGGTGTAAAAGATTTTCATGGTGCTTTAGATAAAATAACTAATCGTAAACGTAATTACGATATAGGTGATTTAAAAGATGCTGCAAGAATGACCATTATCTTTGATTCTATGGAAGATATGGTTGCAGCTAAAGCGATGATCTCTTTAACCAAAGAGTTTATTGAGTTAAAGCATTTTCAGTCAGCTATGAAAGATAGATACGGCACAGGACAAGGCGATAATGCAAAATATAACTGTGGTGCAACTGATGCCGGTTATAAAGATATTAAGTTTTTCTTAAAAATGAGCAATGGTCACATTGGTGAGTTACAACTTAATACTAAAAATATGATGGTAGCAAAAAAGAACGGTCATATTATTTATGATGTATTGCGAGATGGCGGTGCTTTAAATAAACCTTTTACCATTACCAATAAAGAGGTTATCGCTAAAGTCAGTAGAAATATGAGCGAAAAGTGGTTTAACTTTGTAAAAACTCGCGTACCAAAAGCCTTAGTTGAATTAGATGAAATAAAAAAAATAGTTAAAAGACTAAATGATAATGTTGAACGGGGTAATCAAAGCTTAGTTGTTAGCTTAGCCGAAATAAAATCCTTATCTACTGTTAGTCTACTGATTTATGAACAAGGCGATAACGCCAGAGTACTGTTAGATTAATTAACCCTGTTCGACTTGGGGTTAATCCTCAAAAATTGAAATTTATAAGGAAAGTGTGTGGCATATCAATTTGAAAATAGAGGATTATATTTTACAGATTCAAATAACAATACTCACTTGGGTCATAAACTGGTTATTAATGAAAGTTTATCAACCCCATTTATGATCCAAGGTGTATTGGTAAGCAGTAATTTTTCTGCAGATGATCAATTAGGGCAACCCATTACATGTCACTGGAATGAAGTTGCCGATAATAAACAAAAAGAAAAACGTGTATTTAATGGTTATTTAACAGAAGTTCAGTTACTTGAAAGCCAAAGTGAAAATAGCTATCAACATTATAAGGTCGTACTAAGACCTTGGTTATGGTTACTTACTTTTAGAAAGAATTATCGTGTTTTTCAGCAAAAAACGTTATCTGATATTTTATCTGAAGTATTTGATGATGCCGGTTTTTCCGGAAATTATACTTTAGGCACATTGCCATCTGATGAGCGTAATTATTGTGTGCAATATAATGAAACTGATTTTGATTTTGTTCAACGGCTATTAGCTGAGCAAGGCATTCATTATTATTTTAATCATACTAGCAATAGTCATCAGTTGAATCTGCAAGACCCTGACTCACCTTATGAAGATGCAAGCATTGCTAAATTAGACTACAAAGCAAGTCGTACTGGCGAGCAAATGTTGGTTACCCAATGGCAGCCTAAACTCAAACTGCATGGCGCTGCAATAAGTAGCGTTAATTATGATTATGAAAAAACACAAGTGGTTGATAGTGGCGATTCTAGTTCTTCTCATACCATAGCAAATAGCCAAAAACTGACCCAATATGAATTTGGTGCAAACTCAGTTAAAGGTGATATGAGTGATTTGGCAAGTAAAGTGGTTAAAAAAAGACTTAATCAAGTTCAAAGTGACTTTAGTTTGGTTGAGGCTAAGAGCATTGTTGAAGACTTAACTTTAGCAACGCAGTTTTCACTGTCAGCACATCCAGATAGCAGTCAGCTTGGCGATTATGCCATCGAGGAAATCATTCATACTATCGAAGCTGCTGAGCAATCAGTGAGTTATTCAAACCAGTTTATTTGTCGTCCTATAAAAAGCCCAAGTTATCCTAAGTTTATACCTAAACCTGTGATCAATGGTTTGCAAACCGCTATTGTAATTGGTGGTGATGTAGGTCAGCCTCAGCATGATGTAAGCGGCCGTATTAAAGTGCAATTTCATTGGGATAAAGTTGGAGGGGACAGTCCTAGCTGTTGGATCAGAGTAGTGCAACCTATGGCAAGTTCAGGCTTAGGTATGCAGTTTATTCCAAGAGTGGGAGATGAAGTATTAATTAGCTTTGTAAATAACGACCCCGACCAGCCTATGGTGATTGGCAGTGTTTATAATAGCAATAACCCGCCTCCATATAATGAGTTAAACAGTACACAAAGCGGTATTAAAACTCAACTTGGTGAAACCGCCAATGAAATACGTTTTGATGATAAAAAAGATAATGAACAGCTATATTTTCATGCTGCAAAAGATCATGTTATTGAAATAGAAAACGACTTTACACAAACCGTGACGAATGAGTTTTCTAGCACGACAGAAAAAGCGATTACAGTGACTGGTAACGATAATTATGCTTTAACAATTAAAGAAACCTTAGCTGAAAAAGCCAAGCAAATAACTATGGAAGCCGATGATAAAATTACTTTAACAGTAGGCAGTAATTCCATTGAACTCAGTACCAGTGGTATTGCAATTAAATGTGATAAATTATCTATTGATTCTACCGGTGATGTACAAGTTAACGGCGCTAATATAAAACTCAATAGTGATGCTGAAACAAAAATAAGTGCCGGCAGTAACTTTACTGCCAGTGCAAACGCTAATGCGGAAATGTCGGGTAATGCAGGTGTTACCGTAAGTACATCAGCTCAAGCTAAGGTTAGTGGCAGCGCAGGTGCAGAGCTTAGTTCATCAGCTATGACAAAAGTATCGTCATCAGGTATTACACAAATTTCAGGTTCTTTGGTGCAGGTAAACTAATGTATAAAAAAATACCCAATCAATCTATCGCATCAATTTTAGTGAGATATGATTTAAGCGATGATGCAAAACTGTGTATCACCGATAATATGACGCCAAAAACGGCGATTGACGCTTTAAATGATGCAAAGCTTTATA
>Ga0209396_1001788_pt1 | contig 23266 bp, 22 predicted proteins | sample GOMGulsemesocosm_6_FD_184638 | JGI IMG/M metagenome (GOLD analysis project Ga0209396, IMG submission 184638) | Methane-oxidizing microbial communities from mesocosms in the Gulf of Mexico - GOM8C Gulf of Mexico (SPAdes) (version 2) | ecosystem: Environmental > Aquatic > Marine > Cold seeps... | reverse complement strand
CTTAAAAATGTGGGTGTAAATAACATTGTTATCAGTGGATGTGCTGAAGCTGGTATGGAAAAAAATAGTAACGCCGAACATTATGTCGCAGACCAATTTTCTGAACTTGGTCCAATGGGGGGGATTTTTAGTGTTTTTAAAAAATACCAAGCAAAGTCATTACTCATATTACCCGTAGATCTACCTTTAATGACCAAGCAAACATTGCAGCAGTTAAAAGTGAAGGGAGAATTAACTCAGAAGGCATGCTTCTTTAGCAATCATTTTTTACCGCTGTATCTACCCAATAATGCTTTTGTTGAGCAATTTTTCGCGACTAATTTTGCGCAATATAAACAAGGTAATAAAGGTGAGTTAGCTGGAAAAAGCAACGAGATAAAAAATGGCCCATCGATTAGGTCAATGTTGGCGCAAGTGCCGCATCAAGCTTTAACGCTAAAATCGCCACAATGTTTGTTTAATAGCAATACACCAGAAGAATGGCGACAAGCACAGCAACGTTTTAATGTTTAGTAATTTAGCTGACTTGTATGTAAACGTGTGTAATTTTAATCAGTGATAAATTAAAAAATCAATAAACTTTAGGAAAACTTATGAGCTCTTCACATGGCGGTAACGCTTTTATTCCCTTATCGATTGCTGTACTAACTGTTTCTGATACTCGTGATGAATCCAACGACACTTCTGGACAAGTACTTGTTGAACGCTTAACTGAAGCGGGCCATAAACTCGCTGATAAAGTGATTGTTAAAGATGATGTTTACCAATTACGAGCAATTGTTTCCAAGTGGATAGCTGATGATAATGTTCAAGCAATAATCTCTACCGGCGGCACAGGTTTTACTGCTCGTGACAATACGCCTGAGGCCTTATTGCCATTATTTGATAAAAACGTTGAAGGTTTTGGTGAGGTATTTCGTGCTATTTCACTTGATGAAATTGGCACATCAACAATTCAGTCCCGTGCGTTTGGTGGTATTGCTAATAGTACGGTTATTTTGTGTGTTCCTGGTTCAACCAACGCTTGCCGTACTGCATGGGATAAACTAATTAAAGAGCAACTCGATGCGAGTCATCGTCCTTGTAATTTTGTGCCGCATTTAAAAATGGCAAAAGTTTGTGAGACTCGTGATTAATGAAAAATTCATCAGAGCCAGTAATTACCAAAGAGCCAGTATTAAGCCATGTTAATAAACGTGGTGAAGCTAATATGGTTGATGTCACTGAAAAAGCGATGACATCACGTTCTGCTACCGCGGAAGGTTATATTCAGATGTCGGCACAGACATTATCGCTAATTAGCCAAGGCGATAATAAAAAAGGTGACGTATTTTCTGTTGCTCGTATTGCAGGTATTCAAGCGGCAAAAAAATGCAGTGACTTAATCCCACTCTGTCATCCGCTAATGTTGACAAAAGTTAAAGTTGATTTCACTATCGATGAAAAAAACAGCCAAGTGCACGTTACTAGTTTATGTAAGTTGACCGGACAAACCGGTGTCGAAATGGAAGCGTTAACCGCAGTTTCTGTTGCTTGTTTAACTTTATTTGATATGTGCAAAGCCGCAGATCCTTTAATGGAAATTCATGGTATTCGCGTGATAACCAAAGAGGGCGGGAAATCAGGTTCTTGGCAAGCGAAAGCAGAGCAAGCTAAAAAGAATAAAGAATAAAGAATAAAGGATAAACTATGATCAAAGTAATATTTTTTGCCGCTTTGCGAGAGCAATTGGGCTGTGACAGTATTGAAATAAGTGCTGAAAACGCAAACACAGTGACTGAAGTCAAAATAACTTTAGGGCAAAAAAATGATGAATGGCAAACTTATTTAGCCAACAACTCCTTACTTTGTGCCGTTAATCATCAAATGGTGAATAATGACTTTTCAGTGAAATCCGGAGACGAAGTCGCTTTTTTTCCACCTGTTACTGGAGGTTAATATTGTGGATGTAACTACTGCCATGAATAAATACACCGAAATTAGTATTCAAGCGGAAGACTTTGATCACGGCTTTGAAGTTAAGCTGTTAGAAGATAATAATGTTGAAGATGGCGCAGTTGTTACTTTTAGCGGGCGCGTGCGTAATAATAATTTGGGTTTAATGGTAAAAGGTTTGTACCTTGAACATTATCCTGAAATGACAGAAAAGCTTTTGGCTGAAATCATTGATACGGCCAAGCAACGATGGGCTATTGGGCGGGTAAAAGTTATTCATCGTATTGGCCAGCTAGCAATTGGTGATCAAATTGTCTTTGTTGGTATAACTAGTAAACATCGCCAAGATGCTTTTGCTGCGAATGAGTTCATTATGGACTTCTTAAAAGTAAAAGCTCCATTTTGGAAAAAAGAGCTGACAGAACTTGGTGAAACATGGCTAGAAGCAAAAAACAGTGATAAAGAAAAAGCACAGGCGTGGAGTAAATAGGCTTGAGTTTATTGCCAGTTAGAATATTAACTCACGTACTCTATCTCGGGCTATTACTGTGTACCTCTTCTGCAACTGAGGCTGAAAATAGTTTGAAACTAGATGAAAAACCTTTACGTATAGCGGTTGCGTCGAATTTTGCCCCGACATTAAAAAAACTGCTGGCTCGCTATAATATAGAGCAAAAAAACTTCCCTAAGCCACTTATCATCACTGCGTCTAGTGGAACTTTATTCTTACAAATTCAACATGGCGCTTCGTTTGATATTTTCTTATCAGCAGATAGTGAGCGACCTCAATTATTAACCGAAAGTAACTTAGCCTTTAAAGATAGCCAACAAACCTATGCTTATGGGCAGTTAGCCCTTTGGTCCGTAAATAATGATATTACTACAGACCCATTTACCGCACTCATTAATAACAAACAACGTATTGCTATCGCTAACCCTATAATTGCACCATATGGCAAGGCCGCTAAAGAAGTGTTGGAAAGCTTACAGCTATGGAATGATTATAAAATGCGTTTAATTCAGGGTATTAATATTGGTCAAACTTTTCAACAAATACGCTCTCAAGCGGTAAGTTTAGGTATTGTCAGTAATAGTCAGTTAGTCCTCAATAACTATAAAGGCATGGTGATCCCTTCGCGCTTACATCATCCTATTAAGCAGCAGTTAGTTATTTTAAAAGGCAGTAAAAATAGTCATCAAGCAAAGCGTTTCATTAAGTTTTTGATGGGCGAACAAAGTCAGCAGTTTATTGCCCTGTCAGGTTATATCAATTCTATCGGTGAACACCAAGATGAATAGCAGCTCCCCTGATATTTTAGCGTTGATCACCACCCTAAAAATGGCGGGTATCACCACTATTATTCTGATGTTAATTGGTACTCCATTAGCCTGGTTTCTCGCAAAAATGAAAAGTCGAGGTAAAGTGTTTATTGAAGCATTGGTTGCTTTGCCACTTGTTTTACCGCCAACGGTACTGGGCTTTTATTTATTATTGTTATTTTCACCGCAATATTTACCCGGACAAATTTGGCAACAAGCGACAGGGCAACAACTTGCTTTTAGTTTTTCGGCCATTGTTATTGGTTCGGTTTTATATTCATTGCCGTTTGTTGTTCAGCCGTTGCAAAAGGCCTTTGAGCAACTGGGTGATGATTTGTTAGAAGCTGCTGCTACCTTGGGTGCTAGCGCGTTCGACCGTTTTTTTACTATTGTTTTACCCATTACTAAAGCGAGTTTTATTACAGCGGCCAGTTTGGGGTTCGCTCATACGGTTGGGGAGTTTGGTGTGGTATTGATGATAGGTGGTAATATTCCTGGAGAAACCCGTGTTTTATCAATTGCTTTGTTTGATCATGTTGAAGCCTTTGATTACGCACAAGCTCATATGATATCAATAAGTTTAGTCATCGCCTCGCTTGTTTTATTATCTATGATTTATTTGCTTAATAGACCGAATAAAAGTCGCTTGAAAACTTCCAACCCCTTAATAACTAAATCAGAAACTTCAAAGAGATTTAGCTGATGACTGGCTTATCAATAAAGGTTCTAGTTGAGCATGACGACTTTGTTCTGTCTATCGACGAAGAAGTCTCACTCACAGGTATCACCGGAGTTTTTGGCCATTCTGGCTCTGGAAAGTCAACGTTATTGAAAGTGATCGCAGGGCTTAATAAACAGGCAAAGGGCAAGTTATCAATAAATACTTTACCTGAAGCGGACACTTTATTTGATAGCGAAGCAAAAGTGTTTGTTAACGCACAGCAGCGTAATATAGGTTTAGTCTTTCAAAATAGCCGTTTATTTCCGCACCTATCTGTAGAAGGTAATTTGCGTTACGGCCAAAAACGAAGAAATAATACTCCGCTGAATAACTTTTTAGATTTTTCTGAAATTGTATCCTTAACTCAACTCGATAATTTGCTGGTGAAGTCGGTTGAACAGTTGTCAGGTGGTGAACAACAGCGTGTTGCTTTAGCTAGAGCACTGCTCGCTGAACCACGTTTGTTATTGCTTGATGAACCGCTGAGTGCATTAGACGATAAAAATAAAAAACTGATGCTAACCTTGTTAGCTAAAGTACAGAAACAGCTAAATTTACCTATGTTGTACGTAAGTCATTCTTTGGCTGAAATTCAGCAATTGGCTGATGATTTATTAGTGCTATCGTCAGGGGAAGTGACTCATTATGGTGATATTCATCAGGTAATCCACCAATTAACCACTCATAGTGAAATATTTCATCAAACTAGTTTGTCTTTAACGTTGAATGAGCATTTACCTCAATATGGTTTAACGAGTTTAGCACTGGCTGAGCAAAATATTTTAATGCCACTTAATCAACAAGTAAAAAATGATAGCGAAGTTCGGTGCATTATAGCCGCTAGTGATATTAGCGTGACTTTACATGAGCCAAGTGAAAGTTCGATTGTTAATCACTTAAACGGAACCATAACCGCGTTTGAACTCTGCAAATCACAAGTGCTGTTAACGGTTAACTGCTCAGGACAAGATTTTTTTGTCAATATTACCGCTTGGTCAACTAAGCGTTTGTCGTTAATTGTTGGTCAAAAAATATTTATTCAATTTAAAGCTAATGCAGTGCGGACACTGTGTTAATTTTGTGTCAAAAATATAGATAGGAACCTAGTTAGCTCATGTTATCTCAAAACGAACAATTGCGTTATAGTCGCCAAATCATGCTCAATAAAATTGGTGAACAAGGCCAGCTTGCATTACGTGATGCTAAAGTACTGATTGTTGGTATGGGCGGTTTAGGTAACCCTGTTAGTTTATATCTAGCCGCAGCGGGTGTTGGAACTTTGTTTATCGCTGATGGAGATACAGTCGATATAACTAATTTACAGCGACAAATATTGTTCAGAGAAAGTGATGTTGGCAATAATAAAGCCGATGTTGCGGCTGAGCAATTACAAAAACACAACAGCGAAATAGCTATTGAAGTGGTTGACGAAATGCTTGATGTAGAATTAGCCAATTATTATATAGCACAAGTCGATGTGGTGATTGATTGCACTGATAATATCGCGACACGTTATTTACTGAATCAAGTGTGTATTGATCAAAAAACACCTTTAATTGTTGGTGCTGCTACAGGGTTTGATGGCCAGCAATTAGTTGTTGACCCCAGAAATCCAGAAAGTGCATGTTATCAATGCTTATTTCCTGCTAGTGAAAAAGCGCCTGCAAATAACTGTCAGACTGTTGGTATTGTCGGTCCGGTATTAGCCATTGTTGCTGGCATGCAGTCTTTACAAGCTATAAAGCTGCTAACAGGTAATACGATACATATTAATCAGCTAAATATGTTTGATGGTTTGTCGAATCAATGGCAACAATTTTCCTTGAAAAAGCAAGACAATTGCCCTGTTTGTAATGATGGTTAAACTATCACTACAAACAGTCGCATTACTATAAATTAACGTTCTATTCGCTAGCTGTAGTTTGCTTTTTTTGCTCTTGTGCTATCGTAACTAAAGTTGTTTTAATATAGTCGTTAATTTGATCTTCAAGCACCTTTAGCGGTACTGAACCGTTTTTTAAAATTTGATAGTGAAACTCTCTAACATCAAAGTTTTTCCCTAATTCGCTTTCAGTTTTTTTACGTAAGTTTCTAATGGTTATCTCACCTATTTTGTAAGATAGCGCTTGGCCCGGCCATGAAATATAACGGTCAATTTCAGTTTTCACATTGTGTAAAGAAAGGGCTGTATTGTCTGTCATAAAGTTCATCGCACGTTCTCTTGACCAGCCCATTACGTGCATGCCTGTATCGACAACGAGACGTGCTGCACGCCACATTTCATAAGTTAAACGACCAAAATTACTGTAGTGGTCTTGATATATCCCGGCTTCAATGCCTAACCATTCAGAGTACAAACCCCAGCCTTCACCGAAGGCAGAAATATAAGCATGCCTGCGGTACTTAGGTAAATTGTCTAATTCGCCATTGAGTGATATTTGTAAGTGATGACCCGGTACACCTTCATGTAACGTAAGCGCAGGTAATACATAAAGAGGACGCTTATCTAACGCGTAGGTATTGACCCAATAATAACCTGGCTGACTGTCGTTTTGCGCGCCAATATAACGGCCGGTAGTATATTTAGGGGCAATGCTATCTGGAACAGGCGCTACGCCATAAGGTGTTCTTGGTAAATGTTTGAATAATGATGGTAGTTTTGCATCCATTTGTTTAGCAATATACGCAGCCTCTTTAAGTAACTCTAATGGCGTTTTAGCATAAAATTGTGGATCAGTACGTAAAAAATGAGTGAACTCAGCAAAACTGCCTTTAAAGCCTGTCTTTATAATAATTTCGGCCATTTCTTGGCGAATGCGTTTAACTTCATTCAAGCCTAATTGATGAATTTCTTTAGCTGTCATATCCGTTGTGGTGTAGTGCTTAACACGATTTTCATAAAAGGCATTACCGTTAGGCGTTTCGGAAACTCCGATAGTTTTACGGGCATTGGGGAAGTATTCTTGTGTAAAAAATTGATAATAGTGCTGATAAGCTGGAATAACTTTGCTTTTTAATATTTCAATAAGCTGTTGTTTTTTATTTGCGAGAATTTTTACGTCAATTAAATTCGATGCTGTGTTAAAAGGTTTAAGGAATTCAGAATCGTTAACATCTTGATGAATGAAAGCACTAATTGATTGTTCATATCCAATAAGTACCGCTTGCGGCTGAGTAATACCTGATGCTAACCCTTGGCGCATCCAGTAAATATTTTGTTCAAAATAGGCCGGTAAGGCTGATAGTTTATTTAAATATGAGTTTATGTCTTTTTCATTTTTAAATTGACTATTGTTGATAACAAAGTTTAAATTTGAATGGAAACCTGACTCAGACTTAAATGGCATATAATGCGATTTGAAATTATAGTGAGCGATATTATTATCAAGTTGAGCCTTAATTATCGCGTAATTAATTTTATTCTCGTCTGATAAAGAGTTTTGATCTATCGCTTCAAAAATTACTGCGATAGCGAGGCGTTCTTGATATTTTTTTACTAAAGCTTGTGGTGATAAATCAGGCCAATATGTTGCAGGTTTTTCGGCATCATCTTGCAGATAACGGCCTTTACTGGAACGATGATCTAACAGTTGTTTAACTGCATCATCAAACTGTATGTTGGCTGCATTTATAGCCGACTCTGTATTAGTGCTTGTTGTTTGACAAGCACTTAGTGTAAAAATAATGGCTGAAGCAACAAGCAACTTACCTAAAGAAAAGTTCATACTTATACATTCTGTAGTTAAAAAATGACCTTTAAACTACCGTAATTCTTTACAAGTAAATAGTTTTGTTCGATGAATTGTTTTACTTATCAGATCAAACGCAAATAATTTTAAAGTTATTGCTCTTTAATCATCTTTATTTTACAGAATTTTTTTAACGTATTTTGGCTCATTCAATTAAAAGCTAATAATCATTTCTGCTGCAACACAATGGCATTCATTTTCGCAAGCTGGACATTCATAGCCATGTTTACTCATTTCATTCCAACGATCAGCATGCTCTTTCACTAAAATACCGCCACATTTAGTAAAATATTTTACTGCACTATTGCCGGGGCTTTGCTTCCATAAATGACTGACCCCAGCGACAGCACCTTGTTCAATTGCTGCTTGGGTCGATAGTTTGAGTAGCTGGCTACCGACTCCGTATCCACGATAGTTTTCATCTACAGTATTACATTTAAAATAACAGACTTTATCGGTTGGGTGTGGCCATAAATTTGGGCTACACCATTCGTCTGTTTCCCATTGATTTACTGCATAGGTCAGTCGAAAGCCAATTAGCTTATCTTCAAAATAAGCAACAAAGTTTGCATTTATAACTGTTTTATCTTTCTGTTTAGTTAATCCTTTCGCATACCAATTCGTTATAATATCGTCATCAATATAACCTGCACCATGCACAGCAATGCCTAAGGCAATAATTGCTGAAAAGTCTTCGGGTAACATTTCTCGGTAAGTTACTTGTATTCTTTTATCTTCAGTGTGTTTTTTCATTTTAGACATTTAAATAAATATAATATTTTCGATAATTCAGCTTAGCAAATTTTTTATAAATGCGGTAAGGTTTCTCTGATTCCCTCCATTAAAGCACTCTTAAAAATGTACGATCCTTTACACGATAAATCTCCAGGCACTGGCGTTGCCTATCCACATAGCTATTGGGCTGAAAATGCAGATATAGAAAATAATGCACCGCACAATGACGGACAAGTTACTCGAGACTTAGATGTTGATATTGCAATTATAGGGGCGGGGTATACTGGCCTTTCTTGCGCGTTACATTTAGCACGTGAACACGGCATTAAAGCGCATGTTATAGAAGCTAATCAAACCGCTTGGGGCTGTAGCGGCAGAAACGCCGGCTTTATTCTAAAGTCATCAGGACGAAAGTCTTATTCTGCAATGGCACAAAAGTGGGGCGAAGAAGTGATGCGCGGCATCTATGATGAAATGTGTTCGGGGGTTGAAACCGTAAAATCACTTATTGCTGAAGGCATTGACTGCGATGTGCAAACACCAGGTTTTTTAAAAGTTGCTCATAAGCCAAGCAAGATGGCTGAGCTTATCAGCCAAGCAGAATTACAACAAAAGACTTTTTCGGGTATGAAAAATAGTGATGTAGAAGTGTTGACGAGGAATGAAGTTCGACAACAATACATGGATGATAAAAATGCCTATGGTGCAATTCGATATCAAGATGGCTTTGGTTTAAATCCATTAAAGCTGGCGTGGGGTTACCAGAAGTTAGCTCGAGCAGCTGGCGCTAAAGTACATACAAGTTCACCAGTGTTAAAGGTTATCGATGGAGGTCAACATCAAAAGCTCGTTACACCACAGGGTGTGGTAAAGGCTAAAAAAGTGGTGATAGCAACCAATGGTTATACCCCTAAAGGTTTTCATTCATTAACGACTGACCGCACTTTACCAGTACTTTCACAGATTATTGTCACTGAACCTTTGTCAGAGCAGCAACTTGCTGAGTGTAACTTTTTAACATCAAATGTTGTTATGGATACCCGCGCGCTAAAATACTATTACAGGAAGCTACCAGACAATCGTATTTTATTTGGCGGGCGCGGGGCTATTACCGGAAAGTCTGCTGATGATCCTTATTACGCTCAGCGACTGCTAGCGGTGTTAAAAACCAGCTTCCCGCCATTGGCAAATTTAAAATATCAATATGCATGGTCAGGTTGGATATGTATGGCCTTAGATGACATGCCACATATTTATCAAAATACACAAAAGAATATTTTTTACAGCATGGGCTATTGCGGATCTGGTGTGTCGTTCTCAGTGCAAGCAGGGAAGCGCTTAGCAGAAAAAGTAGCTGAAAAGACTATAGATAAAAAAATTGCTAATTTGCCTTTATATAACCGTGAATTACCGAAATTTCCATTCGCGCCGTTAAGACGAGTAGGGCAGTGGGGTTATTTTCATTATGGTAAAGTAAAAGATGAGTGGTTCTAGTTGCTAGTTATTTTTAATAAATCGATAGGTCGTTATAGTAGGTTGTTGTTCTTGCTCGCTGAAAAATTGCCACAAAAACCTACTGTTCGTTAAGCTAAATCTATTTCTGGTGAGATAGCTTAACGGCTTTGTTTAGGTTTATAGCTGTAAACTTAGAAAGGTAGCGGTATAAGCTTTTCATTCACTTTAAACTGGCTGTCCTTTAAAGCAAAATCAGTGGTGTAATGGCTATCAGTTGTCACTAATAAACCTTGCTGCGCCAACATTTCCAGCATTTGAGGGACTTGTTGAGCAGCCATTTGCTCTATTTCTGCTACCGACATATCTTGTGCTTGTGGATTTGCTTGTATTTGCTGTTTCATAAGCTGCTTGGCAAATAATTCAATAACAGCTTTATCGCCTGTTACTTTGCCATTAACTAGTGCATGAGCAAGCCAGAACTTTTGATCTTCAATCGGTGTTGGTAAAGTCGAAACATCAACCAAACTAGTGTGCATGGTGCAATTTATTTTTCCTTCAGGAAAAGTACCACGTAAACTGGTGATATTAATTTGCGGTTCAGTGCTAAGCAATGTAAGTAAGTTATTTTCGGCAAAACCAAGCATTTTTTTCTGCATATCTTCTGGGGTAAGATCACCAAGGGTTTGACTGAATTTTTGGTAAGCTTTAACAAACTTTTCGCTAATATTATTCACTGCGATATCAAGCGCTATATCTTCTACATGATATTCATTAACATTGGCCGCTTTTACCCCATATGATAATTGCATGCTGCCTTGCTGTTTTTCTATATCCAAAAATGAAGAGGCAGAAACATAAAGATCGGTAAGGTTGATATTTTCATCTATATTATTAAATTTAGCAGAAGAAAAATTTATCTTTGTTTCAGAATCATAAAGACTGCTATTAAATATTTGTTCTAATGTGGCAGTTATTTTCATATCAATGGTGAAATCTTTCATGACAAAATCACCTTCTTCTGCACTCGCGGTTAAGTCTGTAGCACCGCCTTTATAAGTAAGCTCTTGTCCATTATATTCCCCACCACCTTGATAACCACTAAACAGCATATTGACTTTGTCAGGTGTAACATCTGCAGAAAATGCTTCTATTTTGTCTTGGTAGCTGTGATTGCCAATAAGATTCATTACGCCATTAATTTGGTAAAAATCTTTATTCTCTGCCCATACAAGGTGTTCTCTTAACGCTTGACTATCAATACTCGCAACCCATGATAATAAAGCGAAGTTACTTTTATTATTGAAAATAAACGGACCATGCTCGGCATTTATTTTAATGACTAAAGAATAGTCCTCGGCAAATGTAGTGTCGGGGACTCCTGATAATTTTGCAGTGTCTAAACTGAAAACTAGTGAAGCTTCAGTGGAGAACCATTGTGAGTTTATTTTTTGAATATCTAAAGTATAACCCGGAGTATTATTAACTTTGTCTGCTATAGAATAGAGCGTAGTTGAAAACTGATTTCCGACGAACTTAGGAGCTATTATACCAACCGAAAGAATGGTAATTATGATTATTGAGAGTGTTTTTTTCATGAGACAAATCCATTTTAATAAATTAGATATAAATTATTTTATTATAATTATATTTAACTTCCATTGAAGGCGTCATCATCTCATGTTTTTAGTTTTTTGTATTCAATATTAATATTTTAGATAGTGATTTGTTTTTTAAAAGTAATTTTTCAGAGTCGCTAGGCTGTACCCCAATAACTTTGAAACGATGTTTATCTAAACGATACTGTATGGATTGCTGCTTATCTTGAGAAATATTAATAATGTATTCCATATCGTTTTCTGAGAGTAAAGACCAAAACCATTGATTTTTAATATTTAAAGTTTTATTTGAACTGGCATATTGCTGAAACTTTTTGCTGGATAGAAGCGTGATTGAAAGCTCTTCCTTTTGTGTTATGCCAAGTTCTGCTGAGAGCTTATTGGTCGCAGGAGGCAAGGCCATCATTTGTGCTACCTTTTTTTGTTTGACTAACTTGCTCTGCTTTTTATATTGCATGGCACTTAGTGTTCTTTCATTCGTTGCGCTTTGCTTCTTTTCAATAGTCGAACTTGATACTTGCTCCGATATAGCTGAATAGCCCGGTTTTTCTTGATAATCAAAATGATCAGCCATTACATCTTGAGGTGAAATAGACTCTAAATCAGAGGTTGTATTAATACCCTCTTCAAGGACAATATCTGTTTTCTGCAAGTTGACGGATTGTTCATTGGGCAGAATATTTCCTTGTTGAAGAACAACCAAACTTACTACCAGTGTTAAAGACGCAGCCGTAGCTAGCGTTGAATACCAAGCAACATGGCTTTTTTTGTTGGGTTTATTCGAATTATTAATCGCTTTATGAGCAGCGTTAATAATACGTTTATCTAATAATTCACTTGGCTGGATTTGTTGCTCTTGTGACACTTGGTCATAAAGTTGATTAATAAACGCTTCGTCATTTTGCTGCTGAGGCGTTAATTTTTCCGTTTCTGTACCGTTATTTTCAATGTGATTAGTTGACATAATTCTGTAACCCCTTACGTAAACGCTGTAAAGCATAACGCCAACTGCTCTTTACTTTTTCTTGATGTTGAGCGGTTATTTGTGCAATTTGTTCTAGGGAAAATCCAGACTCTTGCTTTAACAAAAAGACTTCGCGTTGTGTTACGGGCAATGCAGCAATACTACGAGATAACGCGAGCTGTAGCTGCTGTGCTTGTTGCTGCTTACAAAGTTGAGGCGTTGCTGATGTGGCAGTCAGCTCATTATCATCGTTGAGATTATTATCTTCATTTTGGGTGCTTTTTTTCTTGTAGTGATCAATTAATGTGTTTCTAGCAATTGTGAAAAGGTAAGTTTTAAATAAAGCTTGCGGCTGATATTTCTCTCTAGCATTAATTAATTTCAACCAAGTATCGTGGCAAAGCTCTTCAGCAATAGCGATAGGCAGCCCTTGTTTAACAAAAAAAAGATAAACCACTTGTTTATGCCTCTGGTAAAGGAAGTCAAATGCCGATGCTTGTCCTTTGGCGTAAGCAAGCATCAGCGCTTCATCGGCAACCGATTGTGTTAAATATTCAGCCGACGATGCCACTTGACTCAATAGCAACTACTCATTGTTAGCACTAAGTTGTGGGGACAGTGCTTGTGCAAGTTTGACCATGTTAATAAACTCTGCTCGATAACCATGTACATCTTTCCCTTTACTTTGCTGAGCTAAAATAATGATATTACTTAGTTCCATTGTAGAAATATTTACATCACCTCGCAATAGTTGTGCAAAACCTGCAACGGCAGCAGAAAATTGATACTTATTACTGGTATCAGCAAGTTTTTCAATGATGCTTCTTTTGTTAATTGCTATTTCAATAAGTTTGCTTTCTTGCTCTGTTGGCGCTTTGTAGCGTAAACGCAAAAAGGCTAACTCACTGTTGTTACCCGTTACAGGCTTATTGCTATTCCGCTGATAACGTAGTGGGTCGTTAGCTTTATTCGACCCATCAACTAAACTAATTTCGTAAACGGCTGTAACTGTATGACCTGCGCCAATGTCTCCTGCATCCACTTTGTCGTTATTGAAGTCTTCTCGATTCAGTGCACGTGTTTCATAGCCAATTAACCGATATTCACTAACTAGTTGTGGATTAAACTCCATTTGTACTTTAACGTCCTTGGCTATGGTTACTAGCGTTGATGATAGTTCTTCTACTAATATTTTGCGTGCTTCATTTAAATTATCAATATAATAGGCATTGCCATTACCATTTTGAGCAAGTTGTTGCATTAACTCATCATTATAGTTTCCGCTACCAAGGCCGAGAATACTTAAATCTATGCCTAAATCACGTTTGTTTTTTATTAAGCTTTTTAACGCTTGGTTGTTGGTTAAACCAACATTAAAGTCGCCATCGGTAGCCAACATAATGCGATTAATTCCACCTTTTATAAATGATTGTTGAGCTAAACTATAGGCGGATTCAATACCTTTTCCGCCGTTGGTGGAGCCACCAGCTGAAAGTTGCGCTAACGCATCGATGATCGCCTGTTTGTTATTGCCCTTTGTTGGTTTTAAAACCGTGCCAGCTGCACCAGCATAAACGACGATAGCGACGCTATCTTGTTGAGTTAGTTGGTTGGTTAACATTTTTAAGGCATTTTTTAGTAGCCCTAATTTGTTGGGGTGATTCATAGAGCCTGAAACATCTATAAGGAAAACTAAGTTAGCTGCAGGTCGACTGTCAGCTGACAATGATTTACCTTTAACACCAATATGTAGCAAATGTTTGTCTGCATTATATGGACTAGGCCCGATTTCACTATAAATAGAGAAAGGTTGCTTAGTAGGAACAGGGTAATCATAAGAAAAGTAATTGATTAATTCTTCAACTCGAACAGCATCATGTTGTGGTAATGCTCCTTGATTGAGTATACGCCTTATATTGGCATAAGACGCTGTATCAACATCAACAGAAAAGGTCGATACCGGTTGTTCATTTACGACTATTACGCCATTATTTTTTCTATGATCATATTTTTCATTATTCGTTTTTTCTAAATAGTTAATGGGTGGCATGACAAACATTTCTGCTGAATGATTAGCTTGCTTATATGCTATAGATTTGTATTTAGCCGCGCTATCTGATCTTGAATTTTCTTGAATTTGATCTTGGCTTATGCTTTTTTTCGCGACAGCTTGGCCCAACGGAGGCTCAGCTAACTTAACTTCATGTAACACTTCTATTTCTGAATCTTTGGTGGCTTGTCCTTTTGGCTCGGAAGCTTCATGAACACAACCCGAGATGAATAACGCTGTAGTGATTAATGATATAGAAAGTATTGTTTTCATATTTTTCTCGCCGATTAGTTTTTGTAAGCTTGTATAGAGTTAAACGAGTAAGAAATTAAAAAGGGTTAATTAACTTTAATTTAATTTCTTTTCTTTAATTGACCGACCGGTCTGTGAATCCTACAATTAAGCGACTTATCTCTCTAAATTGTAGTTTTAATGGTATTAACACGAAAAGAAGCGGCTCAAGCCACACGAAATAAAATAATTACTGCGGCATTCGCTATTGTTGGTGAAGAAAGCTTTGTAGGTTTAACCAGCAATAAACTTGTTAATCTTGCAGGCATAGCTAAGGGGACTTTATATCATCATTTCAATAGTTTGGATGATGTTATTTGTGCCATGATGCAGAAAATTATCGATGACTTTATGCAAAATACTCCCATTGATCAGTTTGATACTATGGCTGATTATTTAGCTGCTTTAGGTGACTATCAAATTAACATTTTGGTAGAAGATAAAGTCATGATGAATGTTTTTTATGGCTTTTTGCCTAAAGGAATTAATGAAGAAAAATATCAACTGCTTTGTCAGCAATTAGTTGAAGGAGCCTGCGGAGAATTGATACCAGCTATTGAGAACTTTTATGGATCAAATATCACCTCAGAAAAAATTGATAGAGCTATCAGGATGATTGATGTTTTTTGTATTGGTTTTAATTTTCATCTTAAAGTCTTTAAGGATAAACAGGCCTATAAAAGTTTATGGCAAGATTTTAGCATGTTGCTCATCCATTATTTAGAGACTGAGTAGCGAGGCAAAAGGATTCTTTAAAGCTGAGCTAGATATTTACTTTTATATTTACAGTGACCAACCGGTCGGTCAATGATATGATGGCGTATCTTTTGTGAACTAGTATTAGTTTTAAAACAAAATTTTATTTTTAATAAGGAAATTAAACGTGAAAACAGTTGCTGTAATTCTATCTTCAATACTTTTGTTGGCTGCGGTACTAACCGTTTTGTTATTAAGTACCTCTGTGTATGCAGATAAGTTTGTTTCGACTCAAAAAGCAGAGTCATTAATTCTCTTTCCTGAACACAACGCATCAGCTCAAGTTGTGGCTTTAAATAAAAGTAAAGTTCCTGCTGAAATATCTGCACTGTTAAAAAAATTAGTCGTGAATGTTGGCGATAAAGTGCAGCAGGGGCAATTGTTAGCGCAACTAGATTGTTATAATACACAGTTACTTTTTTCTGTAGAACAAGCTCAAGTAAAAGTACTATCAAGTCAATTAGACTTTGCTCAGCGCGAACTGAACAGAGGCAATAAACTAGCTAAACAAAGAAACATTGGTGAAGTTGAGCTTGATCGTCGACAAACAAGAATTAAAGAAATAGAAGCACAAACCTTAGCGCAACAATCTCGATTTTCATTAGCTGAAAAAAATGTCAGTCGTTGCCAAATTCATGCTCCTTTTTCAGGTGTTGTGACTAAACGACATGCGGCTGAAGGTGAAATGTTAGTAACGGGTCAATCAGTGGTCGAGCTATTACAACTTAGCGACTTGCAAGTATCAGCTAAAGTTTCTTTAAATGATCAAGACAGCTTTCTTACTGCCAGTAGTTATATATTTTCAGTAGGTAAACAAAACTATCCCCTCGCTTTACGTACACTGATCCCTTTGATAGAAAAAAATACTCGCAGTCGAGAAGCGCGATTTAACTTTGAAGAACAAAGTGCTGTTGCAGGAAGCTCAGGGCGGTTGCGCTGGATAAGTGGTGAAGCACATTTACCTGCACATTTATTACAATCTCGACAGGGTAAGAATGGCTTCTTTATCTTGAATGACCAACATGCTCAATTTATAGCGGTAGAGTCAGCTGAAGAAGGGCGACCAGTGCCTTATACTTTAGACAAAAAACAATTACTGATTATTGATGGGCGACTTGGCTTACTTGATGGCGAAAAAGTGTCTTTGATGCAACAAGATAATGTCGCTAATAACTTGATTCATAACCAATAGGAGGTTTTGAATATGTGGTTACGTAATCTGATTAAAAATCATGTTTTAACTAATTTAGCGTTTGTACTTATTTTGGTTATGGGAGTAATTGTTTATCAACAATTACCGAGAGAGCAAGATCCATCAATCAATTTTAACTGGGTGCAAGTAACAACATTTTTGCCCGGTGCATCAGCACGTGATGTTGAACAAAAAATAACAGATGTCATTGAAGAATCGTTAGAGCGTATTCAAGATATAAAATTTGTCGCAAGTTCTAGCCGTGAAGGATTATCTAGTATTACGGTCAGGTTTTATGACATGGATGAACAAAAGTTTACTAAACGCATGGCAGATTTGCGCCGAGAGATTAGTAATATTGAAGACCAATTACCTGCTCAAGTAGAAAGCCCATATATTGTCGAGCTAACTTCTGCAAATGCTTTTCCTACTGCATCTGTTGTAGTTTCAGGCCCTGCCGATGATGAAAACTTACGTCGACAAGCTAGGGCGTTAGAGAAGGATTTAGCCCGTATCCCTGGTGTTGACCGTGTTCAGTCTACTGGTCAACGAGAGCCTGAATTACAAGTGCAATTTGATATTGAAAAAATTCAAAATTTAGGTATTAGCCCCGTTGATATTGCGAATAGTATTCGCCAGTTTTTTGTTGATATTTCTGCTGGTAGCGCACGTATTGCTAATGACCAATGGTTGATCAGGATCCAAGGTACTACAACCGACCCTGAAGTATTAGCCCAACTTCCTATTCTAAATCAGAAAGAGCAATATTTTGATAGTGAACTACGTTTAAAAGACATTGCTAAAGTAGTACGAGCACGTGAAAAGGCTGACCGATTAGTGAATTTTCAAGGTCAGCCAGCAGTTCTATTTGTCATTATGAAACAAGAGAGCAGTAATACACTAGAATTGGTTGAACGAATCAATCAGTTTGTCTTGAATAAAAACAAAACGGAAGAAAAACTTGGCGTAAAGTTTACCCTAGTAGATGATCAAACGTTAAATACACGCAGTGCTCTAAATACTATGCAGACTAATGCTGTGTTGGGTTTAGTGCTAGTGCTGTTTGTTACTTGGCTGTTTTTAGGTGGCCGTATTAGCTTATTGGTTACTATTGGTATTCCTTTTACGCTTGCTGGTACTTTCATTGTTTTACAAATGCTTGGACAAACGCTTAATACTTCGGTGTTGTTAGCTATTGTAATTGCGCTTGGCATGCTTGTGGATGATGCCGTAGTTGTGGTTGACTCTATCTATACAAAATTACGTGAAGGTATGCGAGGTGTCGATGCTGCATGGGCAGGTCTTACTGCGGTAATCCGTCCTGTAACAGCGTCAGTATTAACTACCATGGCGGCATTTTTACCTTTAATGCTTTTACCGGGTATTTTAGGCAAATTTATGATGGTCATTCCTTTAGTTGTAACTGTAGCCTTAGCCATAAGCTTAATAGAAGCTTATTGGATGTTGCCTGGCCATATTACTGCAGCCAAAATAAACTTTGATCACCCAAGTAAAATTGATATTAAGCGTCAAAAAGCCATTAGGCGATTAAAAGTTAATTATGGCTTTAGTTTAATCAAGTTTATGCGTCACCCCAAAAAAACCTTATTCGCCTTATTTTTGTTGATATCTTCAGCAGTTATTGCTGTTGGTGCCGGTATGATTCGCACAGACTTTTTTGCTGCTGATACCATTCGTTTGTTTTATATTAATGTTGAAATGCCAACTACAAGCTCAATTGACGAGACGATGAAAAAAGTCGTACAAATTGAACAAGTGGCAAATGAAGTGCTCAACACAGAAGATAGTCGTTCTGTTGTCAGTTATGCCGGGCAAATGTTTACAGAATTAGCACCTAAATTTGGTGACCATTTAGGGCAAGTAATGGTGAGCCTTAAACCTAGAACGGGCGATATGCGTACTGTTGAACAATTAATAGAGCAAACGCGAACGGCCGTGCAAGAAAGTATTATCGGCGCAAGTAACATTTCATTTCTAAAGCTTTCTGGCGGGCCTCCTGTAAGTAAGCCCATCAATGTAAAAGTACGGGGTGATAACTATGCAGAGCTTCGCCAAGCTACCAATAAATTAAGTCAATTTTTATATGCTGATGATCGTTTTCGTGACATCAGTGATGATGATAGCCAAGGGCGATTCGGTTTAAATCTAACTTTAAATAGTGACGCGATAAATAGATTAGGTATTCAACCTTCAGACGTACAACGAACAATTAAAATGCTCGTTGATGGTGAAATTGCCAGTTATGTACAACATGAGGGCGATAGAGTTGCTATACGAGTAAAGTCGAGTGCAGCTGTTACTAATCAATTTGATGATATTGAAGCTCTATTGCAACTTTCAGTACCAACACGTAGTGGTGAAACAGTCTTACTACGAGATTTAGTTAATATTGAAACTATGCAAGTGAAGAATAACCTCAGGCATTACAACTTTAAACGCACAATTGCTTTGGAAGCCGACATAGATAAACTACGTATAGATACCATTGCGGCAAATAAATTAATTCAAGATTATTGGCCAACTATCGCTGCTGATTTTCCAAACGTTAGTTTAGACTTTTCTGGCGAATTAGATGATATTCAAGAAAGTATTGATGCCATTGGTGTTTTATTCTTGTTTGGTATTGGTTTAATGTACCTTATTTTGAGCACTCAATTTCAAAGTTATTTTCAACCTTTGATGATTTTGATGACAGTGCCAATGGCTTTTGTTGGTGTGGTTCTAGGTTTGTTTGTTTCGGGTAATCCGCTTAGCTTATTTACCATGTACGGCATTGTGGCTCTTGCGGGTATAGCCGTTAATTCTTCTATTGTCTTAATATCAACAGCTAATGATAATTTGGCAAAAGGTATGAGCTTAATTCATGCGATATTTTATGCGGGTCGTCGTCGGGTCTTACCTATTTTAATCACAACATTAACAACGGTAGCTGGTTTGTTCTCTTTGGCATCAGGTCTTGGCGGACATTCACTTATCTGGTCTCCTGTCGCAACATCAATCGTTTGGGGGTTAATATTTTCGTCGATATTAACTTTGTTTGTTGTACCAACGTTATATCAAGTAGTAATGCAGCGTACCTATAAAAAACGTTTAAAAGCGCAGGAAATTAACGCTACCTCACATGAAGCTGTAAATGATGCCGTAAATATCACATCGATTGCAGAAATCAAAAAGCTCGTTAATAAATAACTTTGATGAAGGGCAGTGTCTCGTTTATATAGATACACTGCTTTTTATTGTTGCGCAATATTAGTACCGGCTAAGAAATAACCTGATTGACATTAGTTCCTATGGTTTTAGAGAGAATGTATTAATATTCTCCTTGAAAATAACGATGAAGAATCGCTTTAATTTTCCCTGTTGCTTTTAATTGCATAACAGTTTCTTTAAGTTTTTTACGAGTTGAGGCTATAACATCTTTTGAGCAAACCAAATAGACTTCACCTTTTAATAATACAATAGGTGGAGCCAAATCTTTGTTAAGCATGCCGATGTTTTGAGCTATTATCTGAAGGTTGGCTAATGCACCTGCCACGGCGTCAACTCTACCGGCTTTCAACATTTGCATAGCATTGATGTATTTTGGCGGTGATACTTTCGTAATACTCGTGTCATTATGAAATACCTTGTCAAACTGAACACCTAAAGGTACTGCAACCGTTTTACCATGCAAGCTTTTATAATCAGTAATACCGCGATCACTTCTGGGTAATACGCCTGCCTCTAATGAATAGCCAATAGGCACGATAAAATCTAATACAGTTTCAGTACCAGGAGTATCTGCGATGAGCGAACATGTCGGTTTACCCGACAACATAATGATTAAGCGTTTAGAAGGGATAAGCTTATTTTCATTACCCATGCCACTTGTTTTCATAATGGCATTCATTATTTCAAATAAAATTCCAGTGTCTTTTCCTTCTGAATTTTTATAGCCATAAGGTGATTGATCCATGGTTAACATGGATAAATTAGCTTGGTATGGAGCTGACTCAGAGGCTGTTGAAAACATAATGGTGCAAACAGTCAGCTGTTTTAACAATGATATAAGCTTAATCGTGTGTCTCCTCCATTAGAGTACTTATCATACTAACCTTTCGTTCTGTATAGTCAAATGACTTAAAAATCCTGAACGTTTTACTGAGTAATTAGCTCTATTGAATAATACATAGGCACTTATTTATAATAAATCGTATTGCTAATTATGTTCAAGGTAGCGACGGAGGATTGCTTGTATTTTCCCTGTCGACCTTAAGTGCATGATTGTTTCTTTCAATTTTTGACGAGTTGTTTTTAATATCTCTTTTGAACATATTAAATACATTTTATTATCGGTTAATATAATAGGCGGCGCTAAGTCTATATCTTGCATTCCAACCGCTGTTGCTATTGATTTTAGATTCACCAATGCACCAGCTACAGCATCCACTCTACCTACCTTTAACATTTTTATAGCATTGATGTACTGAGGTGGAGAAGCTTTGATTATATTCTTGTCATTATGAAATATAGTATCGAATTGTACACCTAATGGGACTGCGACTATTTTACCTGTGAGGCTATTATAGTCGGTTATACCACGGTCACTTCTTGGGAGAATACCCATTTTCAAAGAATAACCTATAGGTGCAACTAAAGATTGAATAGTAACGTCAGGGGTATTGGCTACAATTACACAAACAGGGCTGCCAGATACCATCTTAATGCCTAACCGTTTAGATGGAATGAGCGTATGTTTTTTACCAACACCACTAGCATGCATAATGGCATTCATAATTTCATACAATACACCGATATTCTTTCCGTTAGTATCCTTATACCCGTAAGGTATTTGATCCATGGTTAACATAGCAATATTGGTTTGAACTGAAGCTGAAGCAGAGCTTGCAGAGAAAACAAGTACGAAAATAGTTAGCTGTTTCAACAAGTGTATTAATTTGATCGTATACCTCCTCCTATCGCCTGTCTGTTATATAAACCTTTTCATTAAGCGTAGTCAATTGGCTTGAACAATAATATTTCTATTCTGGGACCCCATAGCTTTGAATGTTCGTTGCAATTAAATCAATTAAACGTTGTTGAGACTCAATACTTGCCCAAGCTATATGGGCTGTTAAAGATAAGTTATCTATCTCATTCTGGGCCAAAGCTTCAATTAATGGGTGGTTAGGTGATGGGGGCTCTTGTTCTAATACATCAAGTACAGCATGAGATATTATGTTGTTTTTTAACGCATTAAGTAAATCGTTACTATTAACCAATGCGCCACGCGCCGTATTAATTAATAGCGCAGAGCTTTTCATTAACGATAAAGTGTCACTATTAATGATATTTTCCGTTTCTGGTGTTTGCGGGCAGTGCAAGCTAATCACGTCTGCTTGTATTAGTACATCAGCAAAGCTGTGGCGATTTTCCCTAATTTTTGTTGCATGTGGTCGGTCAGCAATGAGTATTTCCATACCAAATGCTTGTGCAATATTAGCAACCGCTTTACCTAAGTTACCATAGCCAATAATCCCTATTTTTTTGCCTGATAATTCCTGACTCCCTTTGCCGTGATAGCAAAACGTTGGACTATTTTGCCAATGTCCTTGCACGGTGTTTTTATTATGGTGAGCCGAATTATTGAAATACGCTAACATCTGGGAAAACACATATTGACTAACCGAAGCTTGCGAATAACCATTAACGTTTTTAACACTGATATTCAGGTTTTTTGCGGTATTAAGGTCAACATTATTCATGCCTGTTGCAGCAATGCAAATCAACTTCAGTTGTGGTAATTGCTTTAGTATGTTTTCAGACAAAACCACTTTGTTAGTAATAATAATGTCAGCATTTTTACAACGCTCGATAATTAGAGCCTCGTTGGTGGTTGCATAACATGTAAGTTGGCTGACTTGCGACTCAATACTCGTTAAAGAAATACTCGCACTAAAAGTTTGTTGATCTAAAAAAACGGCTTGCATGGCTGATATTCATAAATAAGATGATAGGGCTAGCTTAATGGAATTAAGAATAAAAAAAAACGACAAATAGTATTTTACTCCTTGTCGTTTCGCATGAATTAAATATTTTATTTTTAGCTTATCCCGGACGTCCATCTTCACGTGCTTTTAATAACATAGGCGCGTAGTAAAAAGTAAATAACCCGAATGAAACCAACCAGAAAAAGCCACTAATATCAATGAATAATAGTGTTTTCTCTGGCATGATCCAAGGGCCAAATGAACGTATTAAAGCCGCTAATGTGATAAATACAAAAGCAACCGACATTAACTTAGGTGGTGTTAATGGCCGACCTGAATGGCCTAACGACACTCTAGAAATCATAGCAAGTATAATACCCCCCATGCCGCCAATGGTTAATAGATGCCATATATGATTACTCGGGATTTCATCAATAATATAGCTAAACCCTAAAAGAATTAAGCCAAAACACATGAATTTAAGGGAAAAAT
>Ga0209396_1001786_pt1 | contig 23275 bp, 17 predicted proteins | sample GOMGulsemesocosm_6_FD_184638 | JGI IMG/M metagenome (GOLD analysis project Ga0209396, IMG submission 184638) | Methane-oxidizing microbial communities from mesocosms in the Gulf of Mexico - GOM8C Gulf of Mexico (SPAdes) (version 2) | ecosystem: Environmental > Aquatic > Marine > Cold seeps... | reverse complement strand
TATCAACCCAATAATACTGCCCGTTCTTCGCTTTATTACGCACTTCATCATGCCAAACTTCACCGGCAAGAACACGCAGATGCATGTCTTTCCAGTAGCCTTTTGGCTGATGAGCGGAGTTAAGAATACTGTGTTTTTCACCCAATAATTCGGATTTTTCGTAACCACTCACCTTGCAAAACTGCTTATTTACATAAGAAATAGTGCCTTTAATATCGGCAATGGACACTAAAGAATGTTGATTTAAGGCAAAATTAGCCGCTTCAGCTTGCCTTTTAGCCTGTTCTAAATACTCTAGAAACTCTACTTGTTGCGTGATATCAGTACGAATAGAGGTAAAGCCTATTACTTTGTTAGCGTCATCATAATTGGGCACAATAGTGGTATCTACCCAATAATAGTGGCCTTTTTTGGCTTTATTACGTACTTCATCATGCCACACCTCCCCTGCAAGCACGCACTTATGCATATCTTTCCAGTAGGATTTCGACTGATTACCCGAATTCAATACACTGTGCTTTTTACCGAGTAATTCCTCTCTAGCGTAGCCACTTACCTCACAAAACATATCGTTAACATAAATGATATTGCCCTGTTTATCCGCCATCGACACTAACGAGTGAGCATTCAAGGCAAATTTCTGGTTTTTCAATGGCGTCAAGATAGCCTTAGTCTGTTTATTTGACTCTTTACTCAGTATGCGCACTAAGGCAATAAATATGAGCAGAAAAACTAACACAAAAATGACAGACAGCTGATAACTACTATTTTTCTGCCAATTTAAATGCTTATTAATAGGCACAACGATTTCTAGGACGCCACGTACATCGCCCAATTTCCAATCATTTTTAGGTGTATCTGGATGCGAGTTATGACAATCAACACAAGCTTGCTCAGTCAAATTATCGGCAATGGCCACCCGCACAACTTTAGAGTCACTTTTCTGTAGATTTTTTAAAAAAGGCTGATTGGGAGTCAATTTCAGCTGCTGCCATGCTTGTTGCTGGAACTCATCGAGCACTCTATTTGAGCGTCCGGGAAAGGGATAAGGTGAGTACAGTTTGATTTGCAAACCACTAGATTTGGATGATTTGCTCAGCTCGTGAATCATCGTGGCCGGCAATGGGATACCGAATTCATGCGCTTTATAATCGCTCGATGCAGAAACTTTATCCTGACCTTTAAGTTTACTGACAATATTTTTAGTGTAGTAACGTCTTAGTTCTGAATACTGTTGCGCAGTATTTTGCGCAATAAAAACAGCTTCTTTTAGGGCAATTTCTTTTAATACGAAGGGGATGACACCGACAATAATAACAACACCAACCAAAGCGAGTGCCAATATCTGTTTCCATAAAATACGTAAAATGTTTTTTTGCATGCAGCATACCGTAACAATTATTTACATTTTAATGTTTCAATTCGATTAGTATAGCGGCTGTAGAGCGTATTACCGAACTTGTTTTCACGTTACTCATTAAATTTAAAGAACTTTTAAATACAGAAGTGCTTTTTTTAAAACTATCTTGCCGCATAAAGTAAATCAGATAGCCTGCAATGCAGTATAGGTTAACAATTATTAAATAAACAAAAATGACGCTATTTATTTTCAGGAAACCCTCTCTGCCACCTCTGCAACAAATCCTAACGTAAAACATGTTTGATAATTTCATGATTGCCTAGGTCTCTTCATACCGTAAATTTAAGAGGTGAGATCAAAGATAAGAGTACACAGTGAATAGCCAAATCCATTACGGGCTTCCTGCCAGGATAAAAGTAGAGCGAAGGTTATGAGAAGTAAATACATACGCGGATGCCGCTAAACAAAGATGAATAGGCTCGATGATAAACAAAAACCAGCGCTGTCCTCATTTATAGGTATCCGCCATAAACAGAGGCTCGCGCACTCGCTATTTTGCCCATTTATTCTTTGCCTAATCATCGTTTGCAACCTTTTTCGGATAGCTCCTAGGGAATAGAAGTGATTAAGCGGATTAAACTGGCTTGTCTATTGGTATCCGTTTTTTCAAATATTGATTGTAACTGCACCCGAATAGTCCCTATTGATCTGCCTAATATTAAAGCCGCCTCCTGAAGAGAGTGATCATCAGCCAAACAGTCGGCAAGCACTGCTTCAGCAGGCGTTAGTCCAAACAACGTTTTTAACATGGCGATAGAGTGCCCCATTTGCTCATGGGGATCACACAAAGTGATTAACACTGTTTTCTTACTGGGAATTTTCGCTGTGTAATAGGTTTTTGTGATGGGTAAATTATCATAGTCTTCTTCAAGGTTCTGCAATTGCAGTTGTGTCACAACTGCTATGAGTGATTTCTGACGGTCACGCCCGTGTAGCCTCACGGCAATTCTTGTCCGTTGCGAGTTGCCCGGTGCATCGTTCAGTGCACCATCAACAGCCTCATGCAACAGTGAATTATCCTTAGAGTAGCGGCACACTATATGTGACTTGATGATCTCTAGAGCATTGCTACTATTCATCGCTTTTTGCGCCGCTAAATTACACACCATGACGTCATGTAAATTATTTAAAACAATAATGCCCATATCCAAGTTATTTAAAACGGCGTTTTGGAATGATTTCAAGTAAAAGGCTCCCGCTATATTTTTATGAATACAGGTTGCTCGCTGTATATGAGGCTTATATAACGCTAATACTTTTTCATCTTCAGCACTAAAGGCTGTACATTTTTCACTTCTAAAAAAACATACCCCTGACCAATCATCTGTTTCATCCGTTAAAAAAACGGTCAGCAAGTATTCCATGTTAGCGGGCTTTCGTATTTTTTGATGCATGCTAGAGGCGTGAAGATCTTGGGTATTGACCACTCGCCTATCTGAAAACACTTCATTGAGGTTAGCAACACCATATTGTGCGACAGGGTCACCCATAAAGTGCTGTCTAAATTTATTTGCATCAATATTGTAAGCAAAAGGATCAAAACCAAAACTACATGCAAATGAAATCATATAGTTTTGAGTGTCTATGTAGAGTATTTGGGCCTTGTCAGCCTTAAGCTCTACGCAAAGTGATTGTAGAGCAATCGGCCACTTATCCGGATCTAATGACGATTCATAAATCTGGCCGACTGTCTTAGAAAAATTATCAATGTCCATATTGACCCCATAATTATGTGATTGACCTGCCAACTCCCTATAGCAATAACGTCGCTAGCACTGATCTCTACTGCAAACGATATATACACTTGCATATCACATGATAGATGCTTTCCATTCATTTTACATTCATTATATGAATCGCTGATTTCAAGGCCAGATATTTCCTCCAGTATTCATAAATCACTGGCAATCATCTTTGAAAATTATCCTTGTGCAGTCCTATCACTGGTCGAAGGTTAAGGAAGCTGCGAACAAGTCCAAGAAGTCCCTAACGCGAATGATTTTTCGTGATTAAGACAATACTTACAGGAGGGTTATCAGCACGACATTAAATGCAATAACCGCGTTAGGGCTTTATACCCATTTGAGCTAAAGCTCACGTTTTTAATATTGAGACTTTAAAGCTCTTTAACCTTTTATAACAACAGATTAAAGGCATTAATTTTATGACTATTGATGGTGACTCAGTCAATTTCATGGTTGTGAATAAGTCCCTCAAGGAGATATAACATGAAAATTTTAGCACTGTGTATCAGTATAATTACTTTAGCGTCTTGTGGCGGTTCGGGAAGTAGCGGTGGCGACACAGGTAGCGTTGGTGGTGTAGTCGCCGATGGTTATCTTCAAGGCGCCAAGGTGTGTCTGGATCAAAACTTCGATGATAGCTGTGATGGCGAAGCGGTATTTGCTATTTCACAAGCAGGGGGAAAATATACATTAATACTGCCCGATGGCATTGATGGCACTGAATTTCCGATCGTTGTTGAAGTCCCTGAAAATGCCACTGATGAAGGAGAAGACCCAGACTCTACACATGATGATATTAATGTCGCTGCAAAATTCACTTTATCGACTCCCCCCGGTAAAGGCGCCTTTATCTCACCGTTAACGACATTAATTAATAAAATTGCTCGCGATACAAGCTCAGTAGAATTAAAACGTGTTGAAGACGAAATTAAACAGCAACTAGGCATAGCAGGCAGCTCTACTGATTTATATGCAAACTTCGTTACCAAGAGCCAACAAGGTAGTGAAACATCGCAGTACCAGGCGCTATTTAGAACAGCGCAGCTACTCGCTAGGAACTTTGCAAATACGCAGGCCCAGTTGACAAGTAATACCAGCGCCAGCAAGACAGACATTGCAAAAATCGCTAGTCTCAAAGCACTGGATCAGCTAGCGACAATATCCGGCATTGTCAGCTCTAATTCTGACGTTTTTAATGCGGACAAACTCGCGGCGCAAAACAAGCCTGTTTGGACGGATGCTGTTAAAGATATTAAGTCTGCTGAGGATATAGCCAAGCTTAAAAACGCGGCTAAGTTACCAAAAGCTTACGCGGTGGGTGTCTATCAATATGTTGATGAAATAGCCTCGCCACCAATTGATACTCCAGAAGCGAGAATTGCATTTTTATCCAGCAAAGAGCAATTTGCAGATTGGAGTATCCGACTCATAGATAGCACAAACGATACTGTTTATACCTTTGTCGAGGACGACATTGATACAGTTTTGTTTGCCCGCACCCAGTACTTGGTATTTAGTCAGAAAATTTCCGCGCTATTACAAGGGGATTATAAATTTATAGCTTACCCTAAAACGGGAACGGCAGAGCCTATCGAGTTGGCCGAAACAAATTTTACAGCGACGAACATCAATCCAACGCCTACATTAGAGGCTGAAACAGGTAGTAGCTTGTATTTACGCATAGAAAAACGTGCAAATAGCTTAGGAGTCTCTACGCCTTATGCTGGCGCTGAGCTAAACTTTGGCGCGTTTATACTAGATGCAAATAATACAATTTTAGATTTCAATGGCTGGCATAAAGGTAAGAATGATTTTTACTTTGATGTAGAGCACCAACACCTGGCAAAGAAAATTAATGTCTATGGGAGAGATGGCGATAGTTGGCATAATACCAATTTTGTTTATAAACACATCGCGAAACCTCTGTTGCTATCGGCCTCAAGTGCCAAGGTTACCTTCGTTAGAGCAAATAACATTACACTGAGTGTTGATGACCCTAATGAAAAAGAATCAAAGGTAACCTTTAATATAAATTTAGCGGGCGATAAAGACGTTCAAATCTTGCCATTAGACAGCGTAGTCCTAGCGCTTTTTGATGGCGCTAACTACTTGGATAAAGCCTCTTGTTTACAGCAACAAAATGACTTTAGTTGCACTGAACCCAGTATTGATACCTACCTCGAAGCATTCGCAGAAAATGGTAATGATTACTCTATTCATTATTACGGGATAGAAAGTAATAACCCATCAACGGCATTGCCACAGGGAAATTATCGCATAAGCACGACGGATACTTCTGGTCATAAAGACATTAGCTTCGCCCACTTAGGCAGTATTGACAACTCTACAACGGCTGCTGCGCTAAAAATCAGCCAGCTGAGCCTCGACGCTTTTAGCGATATAACAAAGGATGGTTATATAGATGCGTTCATCACAGATACGGTGGAAGGCTATTATTATTCCGTTGATTTCAGAATAAGATACACCCGAAAAAGTGACGGTAAAAGTAAAACAGCGTTCATAGGAAAGACCCCAAGGAGCCCTAATGGCAGTGCCTTTTACCCAACCGCTTTGCTTAAAAGTAAAGTCGAGGCGCGTATCGCTACATTAATAGCAAGGGGAGACACACCCCAAAATATTATTGTGAGACTTAACGTGTTTGATGCACTGCGATCAGAGAATATCAACAACTCTTGGTATACCATCTACAGTGATTCAGGGACTGACTATTTCCCAGAGCTATTCAATTAATGGGGGGATTAAGCTATCCCTAGACACAAAAATGTAACTCCCGCCTCGCTATTGTATGGGACCATTCAATAACGAGGTCATTTCTCCAATGCATTCAAGGTGCAGTCGTCATTTGTTAACAAAAACAAAGAGTACGAAGTTAAATTTAACAGCTACGAGATTGCGCCTTATCACGCTATCGCATTCTTATAGAACCAAGATTTCCCACTTAATACACTCTCATCAAGTTTTTTTCGCATGAAACCAACATTATTTCTAACGAAACAAAAGTGTCATACCTTCGTCATATTTCGCTGCTTAAATAGACTCAAGTAACCATTTTAAACACTAAACTCAATAAAAATGGGTACTTAGATCATCAACTAGAATCTTTTACATTTCTTACGAAATCCATCTTATTGAGAAACGATAGTGAACGAAGAGCAATTAAGCCACAGACAGCAGCAAATATTGCAGCAATTGCGTCGCGCAGAGCGCGGTCAGTCAAAAATGATTACTAGCACTACGCTGACTCAACGCTTTGAAGTGTCGGTACAAAGCATTCGTAAAGACTTAAATTTACTCAGCGATCTTGGGTTAGTAAAACGGGTACACGGTGGGATCACACTACCGGTGCAAGCCCACAACCTTTCATTTACTAATCGTCAAATCATTAACCTACAAGCTAAGAAAGCGATTGCAAAGGCAGTTGTTGCCACGTTACCTAAAGGCTCCAGTATCTTTTTGGGGATAGGCACGACTCCGCAACAAATTGCCCAAGAGCTCATCCATCACCCGGGATTGACAGTGGTCACTAACAATCTCAATGCCGGATTAGTACTTTGCCAAAACCCAAACATCGACACCTATTTAAGCGGCGGCAAAATTCGCCCTGCAGATCAAGACGTGACCGGTGAAGACTGCACCCGCTTTTTAAGTAAATTCCATGTGAACTTTGGTATTTTCGGGGTCGGTGGTATCGCTGAAAACGGCGCCTTGTTGGACTTCTCTCCTGAGGAGTCACATATTTCCAGCGTGATTATTAATAATTGTGACAACTGCATTTTAGTGGCTGATAAAAGTAAGTATTTACGCAGTGCTCCTATTAAAACCGCTGTCGTTAGCCAAGTAGATAAATTTTATATTGATCAATTACCTAAGCCGTTAGCGGCTACTTGTCATCGCCTTGGGGTAGCAGTGATTGAATGCGGCAAAGAGGAAACGAAATGAGTTTTTTACAAATCCGGCAACTCACTAAGCAGTGGCAGGACACTACTGCTGTGGACGCCATAAACATAGAGATTGAACAAGGTGAGTTTGTCGCTTTGTTAGGCCCATCGGGGTGTGGGAAATCAACCACACTGCGGATGATTGCCGGTCTTGAGGAGCCCTCTAGTGGCACTATCATGTTACAAAACGTTGAAATAACCTCTTTGCCACCGGGTAAGCGTCAGTTGTCGATGGTCTTTCAATCTTATGCTTTGTTTCCCCATTTATCGGTAAAAGAAAACATTTTATTTGGCCTCAAAGCGCGAAACATCAATAAAGACGAACAGCAAAAGCGTTTTGATGCTGTGGTTGAATTGGTCAATTTAACAGCCCAGATTGAGAAAAAACCCGGACAGTTATCTGGCGGTCAATGTCAGCGTGTAGCACTGGCCAGAGCCATTGTTTCTCAGGCACCTATTTGTTTAATGGATGAACCACTCTCTAATTTAGATGCTAAATTGCGCGCCGAAATGCGCAGTGAAATACGCACGCTGCAAAAGAAACTGGGTTTAACGGTTATATACGTCACCCACGATCAAATTGAAGCGATGAGCATGGCCGATCGCATCGTGCTACTTAATGCCGGCGCTATTGAACAAGCTGGCATTCCCGAATCTCTATACAACACCCCTGCTAGTACTTTTGTTGCCTCTTTTATCGGTCATCTACCAATGAATTTGTTGACGACCCAACAGCAGATAATGGGTGTTCGACCTGAACACATACGTACCCATCACAATCTCTCAGACATTGAAAAGAAAAAAACCTACAGCCAAGCGATTAGCGCGCAAGTACTCAATTGCGACTACCAAGGTATAGACACTGTAGTAAAGGTAAAGCTAAGCAATGACGCTGATCAGGAAACGATATTTAAACTTAGCCTAGCAGGTTTGCAGCGTATCGATGTTGGCAACACTGTCTTTCTAGATTGGCCTCTTGAGCAGCAGCATTATTTTGATCGTCAAACAGGAAAGCGATCTGCACCAGTAACCGTTTAAAAAAAAGCACCTCAACCATTTTCCATGAAAGCTTACATTTAGGTTTAAAACAGCACTACTGAGTAACACTCCACCGTGCTGGTAATAAAAATAGCAACGCATTTAACTTAACTTTTAAAGAGGATTAATCTCATGTTTAACACCACTAAAAAAACGTTAATGGCAGCGTTGGTTGCCAGCAGTGTCTGCGGGATTGCACAAGCTAAAACAGACTTAACGATGTACTATCCTGTCGCTGTTGGTGGCCCAATCACAAAAGTAGTCGATGCTATGATTGACGACTTTGAGACAAAGAATCCCGATATCGATGTAAAAGCCATCTATGCCGGTAACTATAATGATGCCCGCGTTAAAGCACTAGCCGCATTAAAAAGCGGTAAACCCGCTCAATTATCGGTGATGTTCTCTATCGATATTCACGAGCTAATGAATTTAGATGCCATCGTCCCTTTTGACGATGTTGTTAGCACGGACCAAGAGAAAAAATGGTTAGATGGCTTCTACCCTGCACTAATGGAAAACGGTAAAGCCAAAGGTAAAACATGGGGCATTCCATTCCAGCGCTCAACCATCGTTATGTACTACAACAAAGATATGTTTCGCGCCGCAGGATTAGACCCAGAGAAGCCGCCAAAAACATGGCAAGAGTACGTAAACATGGGTAAGCAAATGACTAATGCTGACCAATGGGGCGCGATGATTCCATCAACGGGTTACCCATACTGGATGTTCGGCGCACTGACCAAGCAAAATGGTCAGAAGCTAATGAACACCGCCGGTAACAAAACTAATTTTAACAACCCCGATGTCGTGGCCGCACTAGAATTCTGGAAATCCTTAGGCAGTGAGCACAAAATCATGCCTAAAGGTATGATCGAATGGGGCACACTACGCCAAAACTTCCTCGAGCAAAAAACCGCCATGATGTGGCATTCAACGGGTAACTTAAGCGCTGTTAAGAAAAATGCTAAGTTCGATTTTGGCGTGGCAATGTTACCGGGTAATAAAGAGCTGGGCTCGCCAACTGGCGGCGGTAACTTCTACCTATTTAAAAAATCGACACCGCAAGAGCGCACTGCAGCCCTTAAACTGGTTAAATTTATGACAGCCCCAAAGCAAGCGGCTAAGTGGAGTATTGCAACAGGTTATATGGGGGTTAGCCCAAGCGCTTATGAAACCAAAGCACTACAAGATTATCTGGTTACTTTCCCACCAGCAGCCGTTGCTCGCGATCAGCTAAAATATGCCACGGCAGAATTTTCAACACACCAGGCCGGTCGTGTACGCAAGGTTTTAGATGATGCGATTCAAGCGACGTTATCGGGGCAAAAGTCCGCCCAAGATGCCTTAGATAGCGCTCAAAAACAAGCGGATCGTATCTTGTCTAGATACAAGTAATAGTGATTAAACAGCGGGTGCTTGCACCCGCTTTTACCGCAGAGCAGCTTTTGATAAAGAACATGCAATGACATCATTAAGTGCTCCTGTGAATCACTTAGAGACAGTCTTAGGAAAAACTCCCAATCAATAATTATGAGCGCAATATCATGAGCCGAAAAAATCAATTATACGCTTGGCTACTGCTATTGCCTGCGCTGTTCTTTTTAGTGAGTTTCACCCACTTTCCAACGCTAAAAACCTTGTGGCGCAGTGTCTCTACTTTAGGTGCCCAAGATGCGCCACTCACTATAGATAACTACTTATTTTTGCTTGAAGATGAAACCTTAATCCAAGTTTTAAGCAACAGCTTTTACTATGCTCTTGTCACAGTACCTGTCTCTATTGTGGTGGCACTTGCCATGGCGCTGTGGGTCAACAGTAAAATGAGTGGTCGCAGTGCTTTACGACTAGCCTACTTCACTCCCACTATATTACCGATGATTTCAGTGGCCAACATTTGGTTGTTTTTCTATTCACCTGAAATAGGTATGTTCAATGCCATTTTAGATTGGTTTGGCCACTCAGGTATAAACTGGTTAGGTGATCCTGATTACAGTTTGTTCAGCTTAATGGTGATGACCATTTGGAAAGAGGCAGGATTTTTTATGATTTTCTATTTAGCAGCACTACAGGCCATTAGTCCTGAACTATATAACGCGGCTGCAATTGAGGATTCAAGTGCGTGGAATACTTTTAAGCGTATTACTTTGCCCCTCTTAATGCCCACCACCTTGTTTGTGCTTGTTAACGCGGTACTCAATGCATTTAAACTGGTCGATCACTTATTTATATTGACTAAAGGCGGCCCCAACAACGCCAGTAATTTACTGCTTTACTATATTTACGAAAACGCCTTTAGCTTCTTTGACATAGGTTACGCAGCAGTATTAACCGTAATATTACTACTGATTTTAGTGGTGTTGGCCATTATTCAGTTCACTGTCTTAGAAAAGCGCATTCACTACCGTTAAATCGCCAGTAAGCGCAACTCGCACAGTTTTAATACACCTTAGTCACAAAGAGATCCTTTATGAACCCTGTCATTAAACTAGCCTCTACTAGTGTCGCTTGGCTACTCGGTATCGCCTGGGTATTCCCGTTGCTCTACGCTTTTTGGGCGGCCTTTCATCCACCCGAATACGCGACCCAATTGTCACTTTTTGCCCCTTTAAGTTTAGAGAACTTTAAAGCGGCGTGGCAACAAGCCCCCTTCCTGCGCTATATGTTCAATACTCTGGTGATCACCTCATTAATATTGGTCAGCCAATTAGTCCTTTGTACATTAGCGGCCTATGCACTGGCGCGTATGCAATTTTTTGGTAGCGCCTTAGTGTTCGCTTTAATCTTGATGCAATTAATGGTGGTCCCTGAAATTCTCATAGTGGAAAATTATCAGACATTAGCAACCTTTAATATTATTGATACCTACTTAGGGGTTGGCCTACCTTATCTTGCCAGCGCATTTGGGATATTTTTACTGCGCCAAACCTTTATGACGGTGCCTCAAGATTTAGAGGATGCTGCTAAAATAGAAGGCTGTAGCTTGCTAGGCATTATCTGGAAAGTATACGTACCACTGGCTAAACCCACTTATTTCGCTTTTGCATTAGTCTCTATCAGCTACCATTGGAATAATTTTCTGTGGCCCTTAGTCGTCACTAACACAGAGCAAAGCCGCCCGCTAACGGTTGGCATGGCGATCTTTGGTGCGCCAGAATCCGGCGTCGATTGGTCCATAATCTGTGCGGGCACCTTGATATCTGTCGGGCCATTACTGCTTCTTTTCTTGATATTCCAGCGCCAATTTGTGCAATCCTTTATTCACGCGGGGATTAAATAATGCAAATTTACAGTTGGAATATTCAAAACGCGAAAGGCTGCGATGGCATCATTGCTTTGCAAAACATAATCGCGCGGATCAAGCAAACCGCTAACCCCGATATTATTTGCCTGCAAGAAGTCGCCCGTCATTTTGTTGAGCACGGTAATCAAGATCAACTTAAATTACTTCAAGATGCTTTTAAGGACTACTCAAGTGTTTGGGCGCCGGGATTAAGCTGGCCCCCAATACCTGATGAGGCTGATGTAGCCATAAATACCGGCACTCACTCATCCAAAGAGCAACGTCGAGAATTTGGTAATTTAGTACTCGTTAGAAAAAGCCTGTTATTAGATTTCAAAATCCATACATTGCCAGCGCCTGCCGTAAATGGCTTGATGCAAATGCCCAGAACCGCGATTGAAGTTATTGTCGGGCAAGGCGAGCACATTGTGCGAGTCATCAGTACGCATTTAGCCTTTCACTCTTATCAAGAGCGCATCGCCCAATTAGATTATTTAACAGCGCTAAAAGATTTAGCCCAAGCGCGAGCATTGGCACCCGCAGATATCAACCAGCAAGGCTGTTACAGTCCGGCTCACTCTCCTGCGGGCACACTATTATGTGGTGATCTCAACGTGGCGCTGGGGGACGCTGACTACCAACATATTCTTGCCAGCGGTTGGCAAGATGCTTGGTCGATGCTTTGTCCTGATCAAGCACACCCAGACACTTGTGGTATTTTAGATCGACAGCAATGGCCACAAGGGCCTCACTGTCGAGACTATTTTTTATGCACTGAAGATTTAGTCTCACAGTTAGAATACATGCAGGTTGATACAAACACTGCCGCATCTGACCACCAGCCCATTTTCCTGACTATCTTTCCTAACGAGTGAATCAGGTTAATTTTATTCACTACGCTTCATAGCAATGATTTAAATAATTGATTGACCATTGAGACTAAGAGAGCCGCTTTGATTACAAGACCCTCACTATCATCATCCATAGCAATACAGTCGCTGCCTAGCACAATGCAAGATGATATAAAGATACTTTTCACTGATGTAGATGATACTTTGACATGGCAAGGTAGATTGCCGGTCGAAACATTTATGGCACTGGATAAGCTGCGAAAAAAAGGCATCGCAGTGATTCCTGTCACGGGTGCGAGCGCGGGCTGGTGCGATTGTATGATACGCACTTGGCCAATCGATTATGTGATAGGTGAAAACGGCAGCTTTTGGATGGCGCGTGATAAAATCGGAAAAGTAAATATTACTTACAGTGTTGAAGCGCAGCTGCGCCAACAAAACTTAACCAAGTTACATAGATTGGCTACGCAACTCACCCACCGTTTTCCCTGTGTTGATTACACACCAGACCAAGCCTTCCGCTTTACCGATATTGCCTTTGATATTGGCCAGCAAACCCAAGTTCCCCCGCAACAGGCGCAAGCCGCTTTGTCTTGGCTCAAAGAACAGGGTGTTCATGCCAAGCTCAGCTCTATCCATATCAATGCCTGGCTGGGAAATTACTCTAAAGCTGCCACCGCATTGCGCTGGCTTGAACAACAGGGAAAATATACTGTAGAACAATGTGCTTTTATCGGTGATTCACCTAACGATGAAGAGATGTTTAAGCATTTCACATGCTCAATCGGGGTGGCAAATGTCGCTAAATTTATCGGTGTCATGCAATATCACCCTCGCTATATAACTCAGGCCAGTGGTGGCTTTGGTTTTGTTGAACTGGCGAATATTTTGTAGAGATGCTCAATACGACTACTGCGCTGTTACTCGATGCTGACATCCGTTTTTTCCCCGGTTAATAAATTGACTATTTAATGCTAAAAAATTCTCTTAAGTACGCATCTGATTTTAATTTATCGGCAATTGCTTTAGCATACAAACACTAAGGAAGTAGCGAATAAGTTCCCAGATGTTCCCTGTGGATAACTAAGCGGTTAAATCCGCGGAAGAATGGACATGAATGGCGAGTCCTTTATAAGCGTTCTGACAAAGGAGCTAGATGAAACAAGATTTCATCTCTTAAACCCGATGAAACAAGATTTCATCTCTTAAACCCGATGAAACAAGATTTCATCTCTAAACCCGATGAAACAAGATTTCATCTCTAAACCCGATGAAACAAGATTTCATCTCTAAACCCGATGAAACAAGATTTCATCTCTTAAACCCGATGAAACAAGATTTCATCTCTAAACCCGATGAAACAAGATTTCATCTCTTAAACCCGATGAAACAAGATTTCATTTCTGTTGACCGCTTAGCTTTCTTTTGAAACGTAAGTACCCTTCGGGGCGTGCAGGATCGTTCGTGCTCTTTGTTAATGGTTTTCGCCGGGCAACCAGCCCGCCTGTAACCATTGCCTCAGTCACAAACAATCCTGTACGCTAGGGGCGTCTGGGACGTGTTCGCTGCTTCCCTAAGCAAATATGCTATTCACTGACTTGGAGTCAATAATGCCCACTATTTTAATTACCGGTGCCAATCGCGGTATTGGCAACGCTTTATGTAAGTCATACTTAACAGATGGCTGGCGGGTTCTTGCCACCTCGCGCAGTGTTCAAGCCTCTGTTGCGACAGGTGCTGAGCACTTTGTATTAGATGTCACCCAGCAAAGCTCTATTGATGCGCTAGCTGCACAACTACAAGGGGTTGATATTGACGTCATTTGGAATAACGCCGGCGTATATTTAGATAAAGATGTAAACCTAGCACAGCTTGATAGCCAAACGTGGTTACAAAGCATGGCTGTCAATACCATCGCCCCTATTCAAATAGCGCAAGCTTTGCATAAAAATCTGGCCAATTCAGATAAAAAAGTACTGGCCTTTACCACCAGCAAAATGGGTTCTTTAAGTGTCAATGGTGCAGGGGCTTATGCCTATCGTTCCTCTAAAAGTGCTTTAAATATGGCCGTGCGTTGTTTAGCACATGATCTAAAAACGCAGCACATAAGCTGTTTATTGCTGCACCCAGGTCATGTAAAAACAGATATGGGTGGCAAAGAAGGAGCGATTGATACAGCAACCAGCGTTAAAGGTATGCGTGCTATTGTCGATGGCGTCAATCAAGCAAACTACTCACAATTTAACAGCCAGTATTTTGATTACGACGGCTCTATTATTGAGTGGTAGTTATACTGTTAATTTTTATATTAGCCTAGCTTAGCTGCACTTTTTATTACGCAGTATTATTGAGTACCGTTGTTTTGCAACACCCTCATTAAGGATTCATTTGTATCTTCCTTAAGCTTAAATCCCAAGGATTGACTAACTTTACATCGATGCGCCTGAAGTCTCTCACATTCTTAGGAACTAGGTTGAAGCCATGAACTATACTGGTTGCACCAATCATGGCCTCACGTTCGGACTTTCGAGTTGAAATATGCAACTGGGCACATTTTAAGGCTGCGCTAGTGTCAAATGACAAGATACGATTCGAAAGGGCCTGTTAGTCATGTCGAGCATATCCACGATTCTCTTAGACTGACCAGTGATAGCCTCATACTCATCTACAGACAGCAAAACATGTGTGGCTTTACCGCGCTCTGTTATCCTGATCGGTTCTTTATTTGCCGCTCTCTTAGCCGCAGTAGGATTTTGATTAAACGCCTGACTTGTTACTGTCTGCATAACGACCTCCAAAAACTATTGCTATAGTAGTTGCTATACTAATTTTTAAAAACAGTCAAAAAATCGCATTGAGATCACTAAAAAATGATAGCGTTACTGATATTGAATTACGTGATTTTGATTCACAATGCCCCACTGATACCTAAAACTTAAGTCTCAACAGGAAACAATAGAGGTGAGTGAGGGTTTATTCTTTACTATGCTCTTCCCCCTTTCTCGGTTCCTGTCGCAAACTCGTATATACGCTCACTAGCTTAAGCCCGAACTTGCGAGGGATCTTGCCTGCAAGAATGCAGGTACTTAGAATTTTTCGGAAAAAATCTGCTCCCCTCCCCTTTGCTTTCTTGCACATTCGCTCATTGTCATCCATGCCACCGCGCTATACCTTTCATTCTGAATACAAAGCCCTGAGGTTAGTCGAGGCGCTAATGGTTTAATATAAGAAGGGATTATTCAGTATCAGGGTATGAGCCTCTAGTAATAATATTTATCGTTTACTTAACACTAAACCTTCTAAAAAATCTGCATGTGACAACGCCTTAGAAAACAACCACCCTTGCCCTACCGTAACTCCTTGCTCAAGAAGCCACTTCCTTTGCCTTTCAGTCTCAATTCCTTCTGCCACTATTAAAACATCCAGTTTTTTAGCTAGTTCGATGATAGTTGTTAATATGTTAAAATCTACAGAATCTGTTCCTATGGCATCAACAAATTTTTTATCAATTTTTATTTTGTCAAAAGACAATGAGTTTATATAACTAAGACCCGCTTGGCCCGTGCCAAAATCATCAAGAGATATCCTGATTCCATGTTTATGAAGTTTCTTTATTAGATAGGAAAATTCATTCATTTTTTTCGGGTCAATCCCGCGTTCAGTAATTTCCAACTCAACATGAGAGGAGAGCTCATATTCTTTTTTTAAATCAAATAATTTTTCAGTTTCATAGCTATTGAGATCACTAGGGGAAATGTTGATGCTTATAAAGAATTGTTCGTCAATATTAGGTATGCATTCAACCAAGTGCATACAGCCTTGAAAGCAAACTTTTTGAAAACCTATCGATAGATGATTGTGTTCTGCGTAAGGTATAAATTCGTCAGGATACTTGTAAACGGTATCATCTTTATACCAGCGTATCAGTGCTTCAGCCCCAATCCAATCGCCTGTTTCTAAATCTACAATTGGTTGATAGTACGGAATAAACTCGTCTTTTTTAAGCGCAGCTCTAATCCTAAAGTAAAGGCTAGCTCTTGTCCGCATAAAGTAGGATAAAGAAAACAATGTCGAACAAAGTAGAGCTGTAATTATATATATAATTCCCTGATTACTGATTTTTATTATATCTATGTTAGGAAAATAAATACGGATTTTGTGTGCATTCTCTACTCCCACAGCATAATCAGTTATATTATACTTATTTAGAGCCAGATCTGTTTTATTAACACGACTACCTATTGAAGATGCATATATTTTATTGCCCCGTATGTACTCAATTTTTATCAATGAGTTATATGGAGTTCTCGTTAACACTTTAATTAATTTGAACGACGTTGCCCATAATATATACAGCTCTTTATCTGTATCATAACGGTAAAAAATCAAACTATCCCCGGTCTCTGTATAACCCAACTTTCCAGCTTCTGGTTTTAATTTAAGATTACCAATGTAGAAATTCTTGTTCCCACAGATTACTTTTTCTTTTTCTATTACAAGTAATTCCGTCACAGCGGCTCTTGAGTACTGCAAAGCGTGCATTCGATGTATGTCTTCGATATTACAATTATCAAACCTTTGAATAATATTAATAATTGATTTATCAATTTCAATGATTGAAGAAACAGTCTCGCCCGCTAGTTTGGTGAAAAAATCATGCACACGTTGAACCTGGCCTAATTTATTTCTGTATACAAATTGATACTCAACCATTAGCATTGTGGATATTAAGACAAAGGGAAATAAGAACATTAATGTATCTTTTATCTTATTTTGCATAGCGCTTCTCTTAAAATATTCATTACACTTCTGAAATTCAACATTGAGCTTTAATGATCATCGTTCATCATAACTAAATTAGGTACCTACACAACCAAGGGCTTATCAAATCTCTCGTAAAATATGGAGGTGATTTTCCAATTGAAATTCTTAAACTCGTCGCTTTTAAAAAAGGGAAATTGAATAATAATAGCCAAAAAAAGCGAAATTGATGTTAGAAAAACATACCACATCCTCAATTGCCTTTAGTTCTTGTCAAAGTATAGTTGAAGATCTAAGAAAGCGCTTGCTGCTTCTTTTCAGCTTGTAGAGTGATTTAACTGTATGATGAAGCGTGGCAGTCTAAGCGTAAGAAGGCTTTAGAAGTTGATAAATTAGAGCAAATAGCTCTGATACTTAGGTTTTTTGTTTTCACACAGGCTGGGCCGTAAGGTGCTTTATCAAGTGGAAAAACAGACGTTGATATCGCTTAGTAAAAGTAGATGAATCACTCAAGAAAAGTCTATCTTCATGTTTTAAAAAAGATGTTTACAGTGCGTTCTGATAAGTGCAATTTAATATATAGATGGCGGTGGATGTAGCTTGCTGCTAACGAGTCTCTTAAATTCCCTATTAAGTGAACCCGTAACATTGATTCAAGTGGGAAAGCTTTCCGACCGTGACCTACTTTGGGGTAATCAGGCTCTATTAGGGCTGCCTGTTTTGCCCAAGGCATAGGGGTTTCCTTTATTGCCAAAAAGGTATATTTTCGGGTTTTGTAGAGATTTTTTTTGAAATCTAACTCTGAAAACCCTAACTTTTGTTCCATCGATCTTACCTTACCCTGATTAAGCAGCCATTATTTTTATTGGGAACTTAATCGAATATTCTCTAAGAACAACGAGGTATGTAATTAATAACGTCATCTACAGGTATGGCTTTCGAAAAGTAGAACCCTTGTACATATTGAAAATCTAGCGTATTTATTAATTCCAGTTGCTTCTTTGTTTCAACGCCTTCTGCGACACAATCAAAACCTAAATCTTTAGACATTCGACTAATATATTTACAGATAATATGACCTTTTTCCGAATCAATAACATCAATTAAACTTTTGTCTAGTTTCAAGGAATCTATGGGTAACATATTGAGAGTTTGTAATGACGAATAACCCGTTCCAAAATCATCTATAGATATTTTAAAACCTAATTTTTTTAGTAAAAGTATACTCTTTTTTGCATGACCACCAGAAAGCAAACAACGTTCAATTATCTCAAATTCGACATTATAATCTTTCAAACTAAATCCTATTTTTTCGATTGAAGGAAAATCTGAGAGTGTGTCTGGGTGTAAGTTTATACTAATCATCGGCTTAAACCCGTTATTATACCAAAGTACTAAATGTCTTTTTACTTCATTACAAACCCAAATATCAATAATTGAAGCAAGCCCAGCTAACTCAAGATGCTCTAAAAAATAAGGTCCTACAACGTTACCCTCTTTTGTTTTTATCCTTAGAAGTGCTTCGAAATTCGTACATTTAATATTTTTAATATCGACCTTTGGTTGATAATAAACAAAAAGGTTATTGCTTTGAAGTAAATTAATAATCTGGTCAACTTCCTTATTTGACTCAATAATTGCAATTTGTGCTTTATTAGCTTTAATTCCCTCTTCTTTCTGCAGGCTAATGCTGACATCGAGGTTATTTATTAAATTATTACGTTGATGGCTTATCATTTGGCTTAAAGAATATTTACGAATAAAAGGTACATATATTAACACTCCTAATACTACTAATAAAAACTGAAGGCCCAAAGCAAACAAATTACCGTCTGTTAAAATATAGGTATTTATAAATATCGGCGTTATCCAAGAAACAGATTGATCAGAAAAGCTAATAGGAAGAAAACTGATGACATTCATCGTTATTATTAAATTAACAAGAGGAACAAGTATAAAAGGAATCAAAAGATGGCGATTAAGAACAATAGGTAGCCCAAAAATCAATATTTCATTTACATTAAAAGTAACGAAAGGTAATGCTAATTTAGCAATAGTTCGACTGTGTTTATCCTTTGCAGCAATAAAAATTGAGATAATCAAGGATAGACCAGAACCGGAACCTCCAAAAACAATGAATAAATCGTATAGTTCTTTATAACTTAGATTTTTTATTATAAAGGAGTCGTATAAATAATTATCAGATGATAATAAATCAAGAAGATGAGAGCCATGAATCCCAAAGAACCAAAACAAATGCATGATTATTGTACGTATTATTAATTTAATGTCATGACTGACATCAAACCCATCAAACATCACTACTATAAATTCTTCTGCATAATGCGTTAAGTATAATATTATTAAGTATAAAAACACCGATATTAAATACGAAACAATAAAAGGAGCAATATATTTAAAAGAAGTATTTAATTGGGTATTAATATTGGATAAAATATATTTTTTCTGCGTTGTTAAGGGTAATAAATATGCAGTAGTTATTGGTATAATTAAAACTAAAAACTTAGATTCACCTGATATAAGTAATATACTTTCTTGAGAACTATGGAATACAGACTCTAAAGTGGTGAGTATTGACATGGATAAAAATAAGGTTGTAGCCCCACAAACTCCTAACCGTTTAGAAAAGTGATGAGATAAAGAAATTAGAATTATAAATGGGAACAAACTATTAAGTGTACTAGATATACTAAATAAATATAATTTATCCATATCAAAATTGAACATATTAAAGTTTGTCAATTTTATAATTTGATACATCAACAGCACAGAAGAAGAGAGTATTAAGTAGGGTATTATTGATATAAATGATTCTTTTAATGCAATAAAAAAAACCGTTCCTTTCGCATCCATAATAATACCTTTTATTGATATTTAAACATCAATCATCATTGACATATTCTGTTATTGGCGAGTTAGAATGCTAGATTTAAGTAATAAGTGCAACATAATAAATTGGATTGGATAAAGATAAGATTCAAAGCACACATATTATTGGGTTCAATGACTCAATGACTCGACAACCCACATTACTCATTGATTTATAACGCAATTACTGAATTTAACACCTTAATCCAAGTTCTTTTAGCCTGCTTTCGACACCTCTATTGGGCATAACAGAGATCTGGTATCGATTTTTAAGGCAGTGATGATAAATCATCATGTTTACCCCAAATTATTAGAACGTGATCCAAGCAGGAATGCTATTTATTGCGTTGAAATGCTACGTTATCCGCTACTCAAATGACTATTTCCTTAATTATTGTTATTCATATCAGTATCTTATATTCAAGTTAGTGGGTTTACCATAACTAAGACTTTTACCTATTTATATAATTGGTAATATAAATATAATAAACCCTATTCCTGAACGTATGATAAATAATTGATCTTTAGTCTCTTCTTGATAACGAAACAACTCATTCACGTTCGCATATCATCATTGTATTGCTTATGAGCTAATCACCAAACTTAAGTAAATTTTAAATAAATTATATTTAATGAACCAGATAATCATATTTTTGCACTATTTGAAGGTACCAAATTTAGTAAAATAAAAAGGGAATACCATGAAAACGATTAAAGCAAAATTATCTTTTACATTTTTAATTTCTCTATCTATTGTTTTGGCAGTTGTTATTTGGGAAATTTTCAGCCTAAGGGGAATTATTTTTGAATATCAGAATTTAATTAATAACGAATCAAAAAACCTGTATAAGGTTTCCGTTGTAGAAAGTAATTTTAAAAGTCAAATTCATGCGTGGAAAAACATATTGATAAGAGGTAAAGATACCAAAAAAAGAAACGAATATTGGGAAAAATTTCAAAAACTTGAAGCAGAGATACACAACAATGTAACCGCATTAAAAAAAGACTTAATTGAAGAAGCTAAACACAATGTTTATGTTAGAGAGTCGCCTATAATTCAGTTTGTTAGTGACTTAAAAAAAGAGCACGAAGCCATGGGATTAAGTTATCGCAAAGGCTATGAAAAATACGTTGCTGCAAATTTTGATAGCAATGTAGGAGATAAAGCAGTTTATGGCATAGATAGAAAATCCAATAAATTACTAATTGCTACAGGAAATGAATTACACACAATCTTGGGAAAATCGGCAGCGACATCATTGGATATGTCTGAAAATATCGTTATTACTTCTATAATATCTTTATCTATCGGCATAGCCCTCGCGGTGGTGATTTTTATGTATATATCCAAACACTTGATAATTAAACCAATAAAAATTTTATCCTCCGCGATAGAACTCCTATCTAAAAAGGACTACTCTCAGCCCATTATTTACCAAAACAGTGATGAAATAGGTATTTTGGCGAACAGCATTCGTATAATGCAAAAAGATATGAATACCGTGCTCTCTACTTTGATAACCTCTGTGAAGCATTCTTCAACCGCCGCTGTCAGTCTATCTCTATCTAGCCAAAATGCAGACAAAAACGCTAACGATCAACGGAATCAAACCCAAAAAATAGTGACCGCTATGCACCGAATGAATACAACAGTCCAAGAGGTCGCTCAAAGCGCGCAAACCGCATCTACCTCCACCCAGGAAGCAAACCAACTAGTCTCAGAAAGCCTAAGTACAGTCAGTAACACTGTTGACTCCATCAAAGAAATGGCCTCAGAAGTGGATAAAACCGCTACAGTCATTGATTTATTAGCAGAAGATAGTCAGAGCATAGGGGGAATTTTAGAAGTTATTCGCAGTATTGCTGAGCAAACAAATTTATTGGCTCTCAATGCGGCGATAGAAGCAGCACGTGCTGGTGATCAAGGCAGAGGGTTTGCCGTTGTCGCTGATGAAGTTAGATCACTCGCTAAACGCACTCAAGAATCGACTCAACAAATACAAGAAATGATAGAAAAACTTCAAGCGGGTAGTGGCAATGCTGTTGCTATTTTAATTTCTGGGCGAAAACAAGCGAAATACTGTGTTGAACTAGCCATTAAGACAGGTAATGCGATTAATGAAATAGATAAATCTATATCGGCTATCAATGATATGAATATACTTATAGCAGGTGCTGCCGAACAACAATCAGTAGTCGCTGAAGAAATAAACCAAAACATCCAGGCCATCAGCCAATCAACAGAGGTTAATGCAAACAATGTGGAAGAGATTAAAATTAATAGCAATTTAATAGCAGAACTCTCTGAGAAATTCAGGAAAATTACCAATGATTTTATCGTGTAGTGACAGGAGGCGTTCAAAATTCTGTACCGCCGAGTACAAACTGAAAAAGACTCAATTTATTAGGGAAGTGACTATGTTTGAGTCAACTACTCTAAAAGGTTTTTTCATCCCAAGCAGTACCTATTTTTAGCTTTCATTTAGGATGACAATCATCTTGCGCATGCAAGCTACTATAGCGACTTTGAACAGTTTTCCTGCTGCTTTAAGTCGTCCGTAATACGCTTTTCGTTTTCTGTTATGTCAAATAGCTGGCTTCATGGACATAAACAGTACCGTTTGTACTTGATTTCGTCCTCCACGTATTCGTCGCTGTCCTTCATCGCTACCGCTGTCTTTATTGATAGGGGCTACGTCAAAAATCCAAACTGTATCGCAACAGATTATTGAGTATCAGTACAAAAAATTTAGCACGTAAGGTCTGTAAACCGAACATTCTGAGAATTTTGATACGACATGGATATTACGAAAATTGTTGTATTTATTACTTTTAACTTAATTAACTAGAACTAGGGAAAATGCGATTAAGTCCCCAGTGTGAAATAATAGCCGCCTGATCACGCTAAGGTAGAATCAACAGCTTAACTTATTTACGAGCACACGTTTATAGAACATAGCGTGTGCTTTTCATATCAATGCTCTAAATTTTAGAAGTGGAAATGGATCGTATAACGGAGGTTATGTTGCCCACTTAAGGGCTTGTGCTTTTCTTTCAGGGAGACAGAAAAAGTCTCTAATAGTGCTGCCTATATTTCAAAAAAAGAGATAGGGATCAACGACATTAATCAAAGCATTATCTATTTTTCTAGTATCAAAATTCTAGGCTAAGATTTTGATACTAAAAGATATCACCGCAAATAATTTTAGCTAAGATGATTTTAAAAGCTTTGCCTCAAGAGCTGCTTTCAGAAACTCTGAAATATCCTCTTTTGGATAATGAGGTAGCCGTTGTCCTGGAGAATTCTTTTCTGATCACTCGTATATTTA
>Ga0209396_1001785_pt1 | contig 23277 bp, 21 predicted proteins | sample GOMGulsemesocosm_6_FD_184638 | JGI IMG/M metagenome (GOLD analysis project Ga0209396, IMG submission 184638) | Methane-oxidizing microbial communities from mesocosms in the Gulf of Mexico - GOM8C Gulf of Mexico (SPAdes) (version 2) | ecosystem: Environmental > Aquatic > Marine > Cold seeps... | reverse complement strand
AAGTTCGTAGTTCTTATCGAAGTGATCCATTAGCGAGTGCTTGCCACGACCAGTCACGATACACATACCGGTCATGCCTGCACTGATCGCTTCTTCAACACCGTATTCAATCAATGGCTTGTTGACTACTGGCATCATTTCTTTCGGCATTGATTTTGTTGCAGGCAGGAAACGCGTACCGTAGCCAGCTGCAGGGAATAGACATTTTTTAATCATTTTAATTTCCAATATATTTCAGCAGATGTATTATAATTAGGGTTTAAACGCAGATAAAATTATGTATGCCGATGTAATTATAGTTCTAGGCGTAAAAATAATGCCCTCCGGACTACCAACTCAACAGTTAACCAATAGGGTTATAACGTCTGTAAATTTATATAATTCAGGCTGTGCAAAATACATAATTATGACTGGAGGTATAGGTCAATCAGTCATATCAGAAGCGAAAATCATGAAGACAATTGCTGTCGAATATGGAGTGCCTAAGAATAATATTATAACGGACGAATTATCACTTAACACGTTTGAAAACGTAGTTAACTCTATATATTTAATGGATAAATATAAATGGCAGCATGCAATTTTGGTTAGTGATTCATTTCATCTAACTAGAAGTACATTACTCTTTAGAGCATTTGGTAAATCGATAACAGCGATCGCTCAAGATAAAGGTAGAGGTAACACAAAAAAATGGATATGGTACTACTACCACCTTAGAGAAATACCTGCAACGTTATGGTATTTTATAAAGTTTTTATTCCATAACGTAAAGCGGTATTAGTTAATCGAACTTTTTGAATTAGTTAATTTTGATTTAGTCATTAAAAAACGAATAACACTACTTACATGCCAATAGAAGTGTTTAGAAAATATAGATCTATTTGCATGTTCAGCTAAGTGCTGCATTTTAATTTCTGGGTGAAATACTATGGGTTCGCCCAACAATGAACTTCTATAGCAAATATCAATATCTTCACAATACATAAAATATCCCTCATCAAACCCTTTTAAAAGACTATAATGAGATGCTTTAAAAGCTAAAAAAGACCCCGCAGCCCAATCAACTTGAATAGGCTTAGCTACAGTGCTCTTATCAATAATAGCTGAGTTACCAAGTCCAACAAATGATTTAATAAATTGTGAAAGGCTAGGGAAATTACGGATAGAGTTATCTGGTACGATAAACTTCTCATCTTTAAATAAGTTAACACCAGCCATTTTCACTTCATTTTTTGACATGTAGTGAACTAACTTATCAATCTGCTGTAGATCAGAAATAAGATCAGGATTAAAGACAATGAAAAAATCATGTTCATTCATATCTAGAGTTTTTTTACAATATGAATATACAACATTATTATTATGTCCAAAACCGATACCATACTGTTCATCAATATATTGGATCCGGTTCAGCTCTAAGTATGGGATCAGAGTCCGATCTTCTAGATTCAATTTAACAACAACAGTAAATTTTTTAGCTAAAGTAGCTAAACATGATAGCTGTTTGATTAACTCACCATGTCCATGTGAAACAACTGAAATGAAAACTGACATTAAATTAAAGCCCCACTGCAATACTAAATTTTACAGCATTAGCATCTTTCTTTGAAAGTAGGGGCTCAAACCTGAGTGGCCATTCAATAGCTAGGTCTGGATCATTCCACAATATAGAATGTTCTGATTCAGGATTATAATAATCCGTGCACTTATAGACAAATTCAGCTTCGTTACTTGTAACGTAGAAGCCGTGTGCAAATCCCTCAGGGACCCATAACTGACGTTTGTTTTCTGCCGATAAATAAACACCGACCCACTGACCATAAGTAGCAGAGTTTTTTCTAACATCAACAGCGACATCAAATACTTCACCCGAAGTTACTCTAACTAATTTACCTTGAGTATTTTCGGTTTGGTAGTGTAATCCTCTCAAGATACCTTTTGTCGATTTCGAGTGGTTATCTTGTACAAAAGTACGTTTAGCTACTTTGTCTTCAAATTCTTTTTGCTGCCAGGTTTCCATAAAAAAACCACGCTCATCACCAAATACGTTTGGTTCAATAATTTTCACTTCAGGAATATTGGTATCAATTACATTCATTTCAACTACTCTTATATAATATTCTTATTACGCATAGTGCTTAACGCGGCGAAGGGCCGCTTGCCAGTCACTTGCTTCAATCCCAAACGATTCAAGCATTTTATTTGTGGCTAATTTAGAATTCGCTGGTCGTTTAGCTGGCGTCGGATAATCCGCTGTAGAAATACTGCTAAGTGCTGGGATTTTATCAAATACGTCTTGTTCTTTTGCAGAGTTAAAGATTGTCTCAGCAAATTCAAACCAACTAACATGTGGAAAGCCTGAAAAATGATATACGCCATATGCAACAGGTTTTTTTTGCTCAATTTGAGTTGCGATCTCAATTAAAGCACCAGCAATATCTCCTGCATAGGTAGGACCACCAAATTGGTCACCAACAATACTTAATGCATCTCTATCTTTACCGAGACGTAGCATCGTTTTTACGAAGTTATTACCATGTTCACCAAATACCCAAGCAGTTCTTAAAATAATGTGCCTATCACAGGCGGCAGCAACAGCTAATTCACCAGCAAGCTTACTATGCCCGTAGATGCCTTGTGGCTCTGTTAGATCTTCAGGGTGATACTCACCGTCTTTATCTCCTGAGAATACATAATCCGTAGATATATGTAGTATTGCAGCATTTATCTTTTGTGCTGATTCAGCAAGATATTTAGGCCCATCACGATTGATCTTATATGAAAGCTCAACTTCTTTTTCTGCATTATCTACAGCAGTATGGGCTGCAGCGTTAATAATCACGTTAGGATTAAACTTTAAAACAATTTTATTTACAGCCACAGGGTCTGTAATATCCAGGTCTTCTCGAGTTAACGCGAGTACGACTATATTTTCTTTTATATTTAGCTGTTCAATTAAACAATGTCCTACTTGGCCATTAGAGCCTGTAATCAATACCCGCATATTTTCAATTTACCTTTTCTTAGATTCGTCAATTAAACGTTTTAAATATTGCCCATACTCATTCTTCATCATAGGTTTAGCTATCTCGAGGACTTCTTCACTACTTAACCAACCATTACGCCATGATATTTCTTCTAAACAAGCAACTTTGAGTCCTTGAACATTCTCAATCGTTTGCACAAAAGATGATGCCTCATGTAAACTCTCATGAGTACCAGTGTCTAACCAAGCAAAGCCTCGGCCTAATAACTCCACATTCAGCGAGTTATCATTTAAATACATTTCATTAATACTTGTGATCTCTAATTCTCCACGATGTGATGGTTTAACTTGTTTTGCGAAGTCTACCACACGATTATCATAAAAATATAATCCAGTTACCGCATAATTAGATTTTGGTTCTAGTGGCTTTTCTTCAATTGAAATGGCTCGCATATTGTCATCGAACTCAACTACACCGAAACGCTCAGGATCTTTAACTTGATAACCAAATACAGTTGACCCCTCTGTACGATTTACTGCATTTTTCAATGTATGAGTAAATGATTGACCATAAAATATATTATCACCCAGCACTAGGCAGCAATTATCACTACCAATAAAATCTTCACCTATAATAAATGCCTGTGCTAAACCATCAGGACTAGGCTGAATTGCATATTCTAAATTGATACCAAAATCAGAGCCATCACCTAATAAACGTTTAAAACTTTCATTATCTTCAGGTGTCGTAATTATGAGAATATCTCGAATGCCAGCTAACATTAATGTTGAGATAGGATAAAAGATCATTGGCTTATCATAAACGGGCAACAATTGTTTAGATACACCACGCGTGAGAGGATATAAACGTGTACCAGACCCGCCAGCTAAAATAATTCCTTTCATCACTTCTTATCCTCCGCAGTAATACCTAAGCGTTCACCTGCATATGAACCATCAAGTACACGAGACCACCACTGCTTGTTATCTAAATACCATTCAACAGTCTTACGAATGCCACTTTCAAATGTCTCTTCTGGTTTCCAGTTTAATTCTCGTTCAATTTTACTTGCATCAATAGCGTAGCGGACATCATGACCAGGACGGTCTGTAACATAAGTAATTAAATCTTGATACTTAGTAACTCCATCAGGTTTAATAGGAACTAATTCTTCAAGCAACTGACAGATTGTTTTAACAACATCAATATTAGCTTTTTCATTGTGTCCGCCAATATTATAGGTTTCACCTACTTCACCTTCAGTCACAACCTTATACAATGCTCGAGCATGATCTTCAACAAACAGCCAATCCCGAATTTGTTGTCCATCACCATATACAGGCAACGTTTTTCCTGCTAATGCATTTAAAATAACGAGAGGAATTAACTTCTCTGGGAAGTGATAAGGCCCATAATTGTTTGAACAATTGGTAATTACAGTTGGTAAACCGTAAGTACGTTGCCATGCACGTACTAGATGATCACTTGAGGCTTTTGATGCTGAATATGGAGAACTTGGGGCGTAAGAAGTTTCTTCAGTAAATAAGTCTTCAGGTCCATCTAAATCGCCATATACTTCATCTGTTGAAATATGATGGAAACGAAACGCTGACTTTTTATTTAGATCTAGCGTATTCCAATAAGCGCGTGTAGCTTCAAGTAATGTATAAGTACCGACAATATTAGTTTCGATAAAAGCTGCGGGTCCATCAATAGAACGGTCAACATGCGACTCTGCAGCCAAGTGCATAACAGCATCAGGCTTATGCTCAGAAAAAATACGAGTTAACTCAATTGCATTGCAAATATCAACTTTTTCAAAAACATAACGTCCTGAATTTGACGCCTCTACTATGGACTCTATATTTCCCGCATAAGTCAACTTGTCTACGTTAACGACAGAGGTACTAGTGTTATTAATTATGTGTCGAACAACAGCAGAACCAATAAAACCAGCTCCACCAGTTACTAAAATTTTCATCGAATTTAACCTTTAAAAAAAGGGGGAACCAACAGTTAGAAACTGACCTATTGCTAAGTAGTCCTATGTTCACCCGAAAATGTTCTTTGCCATGTATCACTACACGGATAATAAAATTGATATTATATTCAAAATATTACTTCTTTCCTTGGTAGTTTTGTATTATAGATTTACCAATTCCCAGTCCTCTTAACTCTATATATTTGTATGTGAACGTGGATATTATTAACGTAAGAATACATATCGTTGCTACATATAAGTTATTATAAATAGGTGAACCTAATTCAATAAAATTAATACCATCAACAACCAAGTAAAACTGATTTCCTGTAAATTTCCCTATAACCTTTAATATTGCCCCTAAATAATTTATCAATACACAATGAGTTAAATATATGGAAAATGATAGTGTACCCAACAACCTAAAATATCTAGTTTTCAGTATTATAGATAAGTAACCCGTCTCGAAAGAAAAAGTAAGGACGGTTAACATAAATAAAATAGAGGCGACAACACCACGGTGATCAAAATCTGTACTTACAACCAAAACGACTGTAAAAACGAAAAACATTTCAATGACGGTTGATAATAGCAGACCAAACTTTAAATGCTTAATTTTTAGATAAAAATGATATATAAACACACCTCCAAAAAAACCACTCAAGCCTCTAGCTACATTCGGAATGACTAATAAATCATTAAAAATAAGTGACATCATCATTAGCAAGGATATAATCAATGAGACCCAAAAAAAACTTCTTTTAAATGAGATTATAAGAAAGAATAAAATAAAATACATATAAAATTCAATACTAATACTCCATGAAGGTGCATTAAATGACGTAGAAATAGTAAAGTAAGTCCACGATTGCAGTAATAACATATTTGGAAGCAACTCTGTTAAATCATAAGGACCTGTAAATGGAACAGCTTCGAAATTTACATTATATTTATATGCAATCAATTTTACTATTTGAAATAGTAATACAAATAGTAACATACATATATATAGCGGATAGATTCTAAAAAAACGGCTTATAATAAATGGCTTCCACTTCAAATCTTGTTTAAAAAGATACCCGTGCGTTAAAACAAAACCGCTCAATACAAAAAAGAATTCAACAAAAAGATAACTTCCTCTAAAAAAAACCCACTCCGTAATAGTATCAAGTAAATGCATATGATAAATAACAACGGATAAAGCACAAATACCTCTAAAACTGTCTAGTACAGCAAATCTTTTATTCATATCCCACCCAAAATAATAATTACGATCTCTATTTACACTCTCATTTGGAAACACTACTACTACTTATCTCCGGTGAACCAGTTTCTTTTCAATATAATGCCAACTCAAGTATGAAAGCGATATAACAGAAATAACCGTTATAATCAATCCTTCAATGTAACTATCAAAATAACCTTTATGTATATAAAACTGAATTAGTGGAAAATGCCAAATATACAAACCATATGAAATGTCACCAATTCTTTTGCTTACCTTTATTGTAGGAAACAAAAATGCGACCAAATAGACTCCAGCACCAACAGCTATCGGCTGGACCCACGGGATATAAAAAAATATAAGATATAATATGACTACCGGAAGTAATAACAAAAATTTCTTGTTTTCTATCAATATGAAATTGAAAGATGCCCCTATCATGAAATAGGACATTAACGATGGTAATTGGTTATTAATTGATGGGTTAAGGCTATACTTTACAACAAGATAATTAAGGATGTAAAAGGTAATTACGGAGGTTAGCGCAACAATAATAGTTAATTTTTTCTTACATACCCACTTTGTTATAAACCCATACAAAATAGGAACTGAGATATAAAAAAGCACTTCAACTTTCAGAGTCCATAAAGAGCCATTAATTGCGATGCTATTAACATTATCAACAAAAACCCCTGGCAATGTTGGCTGTAAAAAGTTAAGAAAAAACAAATTATAAAACAAATATTCTACACCACCGGTTCTAAGGTACTCATTTACATTTAACTCTGTTACAAATAAACCGAAAACAAAACAAGAAATAATTACGATAAAATATAAAGGATAGATTCTCAGGAACCTTGACTTAGCGTAGGACATTAAATCATAATTATTAAAATAACTTCTAGAAATTAGGAAACCACTAATTACAAAAAAACATTCTACAGCAAAAGAACCAGAAAATATTTTTAGAGCACTATTACCAGTAAGTTCACCTATATGATAAAAAAATACAATAAATGCTAATGAAATACGAATAATGTCGAAATTATTCTTTGAACCACGTTTTTCCATTTTAATCCATCTTTCTTTAGGAGTGCAAATACTAACACTCAATTAAATATCTGTTTTACTAAATGTTTCATCACCGAAAAAGACACTAAGAAGGGAAGAATAAAAATAAAGTACTTATTCAATTTCAACAAGTTAATATACATCTTAATTTCGCCTAGCCTCATTTTAACTCTATTGGCACTTAAACCGCCCACTGACATAACCTCTCTACCAAGAGACGTTAAAGCGCAATCAAGAAAGTACATATTATTCCCTCCGTAGCTTAAACGTAAAAAGAAATCGTGGTCTTCTGTATGTGTCATACTTTCATCAAACAAAATATCAACATTATTTTTAAACATGACTGATGGCGTTGTTGAAAAATTCTTGAATAAGATATTACAAAATTCTACTTTTCTTAAGCTAGCCTGCTTTATTTCATTATTGATATCCATAGTCTGAAACTTATTAATGTTTATTAAAAATGAATGTCCAACCACATCTATATTAGGATTTTTATTAAATAATAATAAGAGTAATTCTAATTTTTGAGGATGAAAATAATCGTCAGCATCTAAAAAAGTAATATACTTTCCTGTTGAAGCTTTCATTCCAACATTCCTTGCACTGGCGACTCCTCGATTACTTTGATTAATCAACAAAAAATCTCGATTAGGACATGTTACAGAATCGATATAATGTTGAACTACAGATTGGGAGTCGTCAGAAGAACCATCATTTATGACAATTATTTGTAAATTTTCTGTTGTCGATTGCATCGATACTGAATCTAATACTCTTAAAATCGTTTTGTCAGAATTATACATAGGTATAATAATACTAACTTTAATACCACGGGTCATATTAATATTCACTCTTTTACTGACCTATTTAAACTCCCCAACACTAAAGAATAGAGGGGGAGTGAGAAACCATTTCATTAAAACTATGCAATACAGTAAAAAGGCTGCATTGTAAAACTGTTAGCTCCATATAAAACTATACGGAAGAAATGGAGATTCACCTACACCATAACTTTCATAAAAAATCTTAACCTTAAACATAAATCCAATAAGACCAACAATAACAAAATAGAGCCTTGTACTTAATTTTATCTGTATGTTATTACGATGAATATGAATTAAAAATGCACATAATATAGATAAAAACACTAAGGTTTGTATTCTTAATCCAGCATAACTTACAAACACCAACAAATATGAAGAAAATGTATATACAAAAGAGTAAAAAATAACACGAGTGGAACTTGTCCTTAAATAGCCATATTTCAACCATATTAACAAGAAAGATATTGACATTATTAAGGTAGATACACCAGAAAATTTAGAAGGCGAGCTCATAGCTTCATATCCAGCAAGCTTACTCAGCAAGTATTCATCTAAAAAATAAATCATTACAATACTTGAAGCTACTGCAATAAGAATAACCTTATATTGTTTTGTAAACAAAGAATAGGTGATAAGTACGACTAAAAAACCAGATATATGAAATAAACTAGCTACAATTCCCAAAATAAAATATTTTTTAATTTCCCCTTTTGCTAGATACTGCATTGCGTATAACACTAACGTGAACGATAGCCCGATCCTAATAGCATTCATAGTCATGTCTATATAGAAAGTCGGGATTATAATTGCAGCAAGTACTACACCATACCTATCGATCTTTTTACCAGCCAACAAGATAACGAAAGTAAATATTAATGAGTACATACCCATGACAATAGAGGAATTGTTAAATATAGACAATAGCCCTTTGGATAGCAGTATAAAAAAGGGCTCGTATGTAGCAACGTTATTACTATCCAAGCGCAACTGCTCTAACAAGCCAAAATATGTCACAGTATCAGGGCCGATACTGCCTCGAAAAACAGAAATAAAAGTTAAAGGGATAATACCAATTGATAAAATAAAGTAAGTTCTCCCTTTATATTTCATTGCGACAAAATATGAAGCGATAAAAAAAGAAACGGCTAATATATAAATCACTTAACAACCTATAAAGTCTATTTTTTTATATTTAAATGCAAGTTTTATTGAAATCAAGAAAAGGTAAATATTAAGAGTTGTTTTTTTTAAACAATTAGTCGAATATATATATTTATACGCTTTCTTTCGCTCTTTAAATCGAAACAATTCTTTTTCAAATGTAATTTCCGTGAACATTGAGAAGTCATGGTTAAAATAATAATCGACAACAAAAAAGTACTCATTATCTTTTGAATACTGACTAATAAAATCATCATCAGTTCCATAATATTCAACCCTCTCATCATACCCATTAAACTTATTGAGTAGATACTTACAGCTAATTACCATGCCACTATTTATAGCAAATTTATTTTTAACTTTAAGTTTCCCAACAGATACACTTTTCCATCTTTTCATTCTAATGAAAAACAAATCAGCGGGGCTAATAATAATATCTTGATGCTTAAATATCGGTGTAAACAAGTTTATGTCAGAATTATTACAGATAGAGTTGGTGACTTTTATAAAAAATTCGTCTTCAAAAGTGGAATCATTATCAAATAGTATTAAATAATCATATTTTGAACCATCTTGATTCAAATAATTATTAATTACATAATTATATATATAAGAAAGCCCCTTGTTATCTTCAGAGTAAATATACTCTACAACGGGTAACTTGTCATTCAACTCATTTAAGTCAGTTTCCCCAGCTTTATCAGGGCCATTATCCCACACTAAAACGTTACTATTTTTTAAATGTTTTGATACTTTGAACAATGAATTTATCGTAGTGCTTTCTGTTAGTCTCATCTTATAGTTAACAACTAATATTAAGAATTTAACACCTTTATCATCCGCTCGCATTGATTTTACGTCCCTTATTAATAAGTTTTACATAGGCATTATTTTGATTTTCACGAGAATAATCAGAAACATTAAAATCATTAACTTCATTCGAACTAATAAACTCACCTTCATCTTTTAATTTGATTAATTGCTCAAAAACATTTTCAATATCTTTTATATTATTGTCACACGTAAGTCCTACTTTGTTCTTATCTATGAAGACATTAGTAAAATCGTTTTTTGCACCTATCGAAAAGAGTAATTTCCCACTTTTTAAGTAATCAAATACCTTGCCTTGAATTAAGTACTTTCCAGATCCGTCACTTGCCGTATGCATTGTCAACAAAACATCTGATGACATCATATACTCCAATGATTCCTCTTGGGTTACTTTAGGTAGTATTTCCACCCCTTTATATTTAGAAATAAGAAATTCCGTTTCCTTAGTTTTTTCAGCCCCCACAAAACGCAGCTCAATGTCATCTTGGTATTTTTCATATGCAGCAAAGAAAGGCTTTGTATTTCGATACGAATTTTCTAAGAAATCAATACTGCCAATGAACGAAATATTGATTTTCGTATTAATAACAGGCGTTTTTTGATCAATACCTTTCCATACTAAATCAGAATAACCATTATAAACCACTTCCGGCTTTTGCTTTAGTTTGAAATGGATATAAGTATCTTCCATAGCCATAGGAGTGACTACAACGACTTGATCCGCTTTTTTTAGGTATGATTGCTCTCGAAAATATGCAATCGATTTTTTGTAATTCCAAAGCCCCCAAGGGTCTCTGTAATCTAAAATAACTTTTACTTTAGGATATTTTTTCTTAATATCTTTAACTATTGAAAATAACGTAAAAGGAGGGCCACTAACAATAACGGTATCTATATTTTTTTCTTCTATACTTAGTAAAATTTGTTTTTTATATTTTGCTAGCCAAAAAAATGCACGTATCGCCAATAAGTTTGATGGCTCATTAAAGTAATAGCTAGCAATTTTATCTGTTAACGTTCTTAATTTATTTTTGAACAGCACCTTAGCGCTGTACTGTTCCTCACAAAAAATGGGGGGGGATGCTTCGTTGCCAAAATATAGGGAATCAAAATTAATTTTTTTTCCAAAAAATCCATGTCTTACCTTTTTTGAAGATAAAACAGTAACATCAACTCCATTTTCAACTAAGTTTTCAGCTAAAAAATACATTCGTTGGCAACCACCAAATGTATTAGAATATGGTAACATTTCATATGTTAGTATTAAAACCTTATCTCTCAATTTAAAACCCTTTCAAACTAATATTAAATATTAAATATTATAAATATATGACAAGAAAAATGTAATTATCACAGTTGTTAACACAAAAAATGCCCATAAGATAGATACCACTAAACCATTATTTTAAATGGACTAGCTTTCATTATAAATAACAAACATATTAAGGGGAAATTAAATCGCCGTATAAAATAAAACAATCACGACATTAAAGTTTAGATAATCGTATTACTTTACACTTCAATAATATAAAAGACTTATTTAAAATATTTTTATTCATGAGGACTAAGACAATAAATAAGGATATCCAAATGAAAGAAAACAAACTATAGTACTCTTGCGCATAAATCATAAACAATATAGAAATAATCAACACGACAGTTGTCAATGAATATAATTTAAGACGTTTAATTGGTTTCCATATATAAATAGCAAACTCTGTTCTTAAAATAAAGAAAATCCAGAACGACACAGCAGTTGCGATAGCAGCTCCTTCCCCACCATAATTAGGGACAAGTAAATAATTACCTGCAAGGTTACAAATAAAAGCAATTATTGATGCAAGCATTGACAGAGTACTATTACGCATAACTCCCAAACCTATCACAGTTGTCTCAGATAGTGTGTATAATAGTGGAGCAGCCAAGCAAACAACTAAAATAAACGGTGTTTCAATATATTTTTCTGGTAGAACGTATCCAACGATCCATGAGAATAGGCCTGCTAAAATAAATACAAGAATGACTATAAACAGTAAATATTCCCTTACATCATCTACTTTAGAAAGATCTTCACCATCAGCAATCCACTTATAAACAATTGGAACCCAAATAGTAGTAAAAATACTTTGAATAATAGTTGCTACACCAGCAAAACTAACAGCAACGGAATACATGCCTAAATCTTCAAAAGTGGAATAATGCTGGATAAATACCTTATCCATTGCAGTTAAGCCCCAATATGCTACCCCCCCCAATATTAGAGGAGAACCAAAGCGTAACATCTGCCTTTCTAATTTCCAGTCAAACTTAGTTTTAATACACGGAATCCATGTTTTACGTGTATTAAAACTGAATATTACAAGTACCGACAAAATTGAAATAACATGTGCGATAATTAAAAAGTAAAAATCACCATTTAATTCGAGCTGATATATTATCGCAATACAAATTAAGAATATAATCTTAGGAAGAATTTGGCTTAATGAATAAGCCCCCCCCCTCTGCTCCATGCGTAATACAAGTGACAGAAACCGATTTAAAAAGCTAGAAGATATATATATTAATATAAATTGCGTATACAACGAGCTTGATATATCAAACATTAAATTAGATAGAAACTCGCCCTTTAGGTAAAAATACAATCCTATTAAAGCCAATAATAATACACCAGGCAGTACAGACATCTTGAAGAGCTTTGGTTTATCATTATATTCATTATACTCTCTAACATAAGATTGGTCCAAACCAAGTGAAAATAATAATATTGAAAAACTTGATATAACCGTTAACATTGAAATTCGACCAATGTCTTCTGGAGTGTATAACCACGTAATGATTGGGAGACTTATAAATCCAAGTAATGCACCACCTATTGGGCCAATAGAAAACGCTAAAATATTTTTAAATTTCATAGGTGTTCTTCTTTATTTTCACAGTTTTATTCGATTTCAAATATTGTGTGAACTGATTTTCTATATATTTATAACTATAATTAGATATTATGATTGTTAAAGTCACTATGAGTATTAATGTAAAAAACACTTCTAAATTAGTATCTAGGTTCGGATTAATCGACCAAAAACAAAGTATTACAACTGAATGAGAAAGATAAATAGAATAGGATATTTCACCTAGATAAATCCCAAACTTAGTAAACATATTTTTTGAAGAAAAATAATCATTAACAACTAGAGCAATATATAAGATCATAGCTGAACTAACTACGTGAGTAACAAAAGTAGGAAGTACTATTATCGCAGTTAAAAAGCTAGTTATAGCACCCAATATTTTACATTTAAAACTATGAATAAACTTTGGGTGTAAAACATACACGATTCCTATTGCGATACCAGCTGCAAATTCAAACAACTTAAGATTACCAATAACCGATTTATAAAATTCCCAGCCCGTATATTTATATAAAAGTGGTAATGATATCAGTATGATTAATGTAAGAATGCATTTCTTTACAATTGACATATTAAAAAGTAATACGAGGGAGAAAATCCCATAAAAAAACATTTCAACATTCAATGTCCAACCGACTGTTAAAGTCGGATACATACCTAAAACAGGGTCCGGATTTTCATTAGGAATAAATAGAAGAGATTGCATAATACTAAATACATTTGCACTTGAACTATGAATATTTGTATTTACTAACCCTAATAAAACGATAACAAATGTATAAAACCAATAATTAGGTACTACTCTTAGAAGTCTATTCTTAGCAAATGATATGCTATCAGAACCTTTAAACATCAATGTATATACCATAATAAATCCACTTAACGTGAAAAATATATCGACTCCAAAGGCACCATAATTTGAAAAAAAGTTACCAATAGCATTTGTATCAGAAAAATTATAATACTGTTGCATGAAATGATGTATTAAAACTAGCATCGCAGCTAATCCACGAAGTATCTGAACACTATATATTTTCAGCATAAAAATTCTTAACAGCTTCTACAATAGGACTAATCTCATCGCTAGTCAGACCATAATACATAGGTAGACGTAACAATCTCTCACTTTCACAAGTAGTATAAATATCTTCCCCTACAAATTCTGCATACTCCTTTCCAGCTAAAGAGCTATGAAGTGGTATATAATGAAAAACCGATGAAATTCCTTTCGAGTTCAAAAAATCAATTAATAATTTTCTTTCATTAATATTTTTCACTTTAATATAAAACATATGCCCATTGCTAATAATACCACTCGGTACGGTTGGTAATTCAATACCTTCTAACTTACGAAGCCCTTCATAATAGTAATGCCAAGATGTAAGTCTGTTATCATTAATATTATCAGCCTTTTCAAGTTGAGCATAAAGATAAGCTGCTTGTAACTCACTTGGTAAATAACTACTACCCAGATCAACCCAGCTATATTTATCCACCATACCACGGAAAAATTGGCTGCGATTAGTGCCTTTTTCACGAATTATTTCAGCACGCTTTACAAATCGCTCATCATTAATAATTAATAATCCACCTTCGCCGCCGCTCGTATAGTTCTTAGTTTCGTGAAAACTAAACGCAGCGATGTGACCAATGGACCCTAAAGCTTTACCTTTATAAGTAGACATCACCCCCTGAGCCGCATCTTCAATCACGAATAAGTTATGGCGTTCAGCAATCGCCATGATGGTATCCATCTCACAAGCTACACCAGCATAATGCACTGGAACAATTGCTTTAGTTTTTAAGTTGATCGCAGCTTCAATTAAGGTTTCATCAATATTCATCGTATCTGGACGTATATCAACAAAGATAATTTTTGCACCACGAAGTACAAATGCATTAGCAGTACTCACAAACGTATAGCTAGGCATAATAACTTCATCACCAGGCTTAATATCAATTAAGATAGCCGCCATTTCTAATGCCTGGGTGCAGTTGGGGGTTAGGAGTGTTGATTTACACTCTAATTTATCAGTGAACCATTCTTGACATAATTTTGAAAATGGACCATCACCAGATAACTTCTGACTCAGGATTGCATCATTAATATATTTAGATTCACAACCTGTAACAGGAGGTAAATTAAAGGGGATATGTTTCATAAGCACCAATGTTTATGCGTCAGCGTTGTCAGTTATGTACGACTTTGCACTATTACCAGAGTTGAAAATCAAATCAAGTACACTAACGTAATGATTGAAATCACCATGAAGTTGAGGATATTCGGGGTAAGAATAGTCCATATATTCCAATGTAATATCGGCATTCTTAAATTTATTATCATCAATATAATCTTTTGCTGCAGGGCCTGATAGATAATGTGTGGCTCCGATTTTTTGACAAATTTCTAATAATTTATCATCTTTAGTACCAGAGGTATCCATTTCAGCCGAATTCATAAACACCGCATTAACATTCAAAACTTTAGCTAATAACTTCGTCACAAAAATATTAAAATCAGATAGTTTACTCCAAGTGTTATTTAAATATATTTCATCTAAAATCCACTCATACTCCTTAAAAAATGGAGCCTTACTGTAAGCCATCTTGATCGTACTAAGATGTTTCTTCTGCCATTTACCATCATTTAATATTTCGATTTCAAATATTTTTGTACCACGAGGCATTTTTTTCACAGGGACAGTTAACCAAACATCACCATTAGCCGTTTTTACATTATTACGAGTACGCCAATCTCGTTTTGTATAGTCGACATCTTCAAAAAAAATGAAAGTATCTACCTGATTAATCATATCAAATACACCTTTCCAAGGTATATAATTTGATTGTAAAATTGCTACTTTCATTCTTTATCTTCCAATATAGCTAAGCCCATTCCGTCTTTACCGTAACCATTGCCATTATAAACCATATACGTTTTTCCTAAATGTTGAAAAACATATGGATAACAAACCATTTCACTATCCCATCCAGATGCTGAGACATCTATACCAACATTCTCATGTCTGATCCAATTGATCCCGTCATCGGACTCAGCGTATCTAATTCGATAAGTATCTATTCCATCTAAAGACCTAGAGCTAAACCACATTCTATATTTATCATCTTTAATTACAATTGGTCTAGCGATTGCGTATTCAGTATCTGAAATGAAATCAATACATACTTTATTTTGAGGGATCCAATGTAGTCCATCTTCTGATTCAGCATACTTAATATGATAGAAATGCTTATTATTTTCTTCCCACCTTATGAGTGAAACATACCACATTCTCCAAATGTCACCATCCTTCATGACGAAAGGAGCGAATGTAGAATAAGGATCAGATTCAGATCGGTTTAACGCATTAGGATAATCTGCTAATTTATCAAATGAACCTTGATTATTCTCTTTTGCTATTCCGTTAAATGAAAAAAATGGAATATTACTTCCAAGAGTCCATCCATTAAAAAACATATGTTTTTTATTATCAATTAGTACAACAGATGTAGGCATGACACCGCTATCATCAAATGCTCCCAATTGTCCTAATTCTAATAATGGAGTCTCAGTTAAATTATAATACTCTTGAGGTTTATGGATATTAATATCTAACGATGCAGGTCTAGACCTATTATTTTTATCTCTTGGGGAAAAATATATTCTAAACTCATCCGCATACAGGTGCTCAACGACAGGCATCATTGCATGAGAATTCATCCATTCATAGTTGCCATCCGGCGAAAAAATTTTACCTAATTTGATCCATTTCATGTATTTAACCTTATATCTTCAATTCATTACTTTTTTTAGGGAATATTTTTGTTGCTTGAGGTACAAAAACATCATACTCACGGGTATCTTTTGATATCCAAGCATGAGCACCAACTAGCGTTTTATACGCGACTGTAATGTGGTCTCTAAACGTTGAATTAACCCCTAAAAAACAATTGTTTTTAATAATCACACGACCAGAAATAGTCACCTGAGAAGTAATAAAACAATGATCCCCAATCGAGCCGTGATGGCCTATATGATTACCTGACCAAATAACATTATTATTACCGATCTTAACAAAAGGCTGAATTGTATTGTCTTCAAGTATGAAGTTATTATCTCCAATATTATCCGTTAATACTGTTGCTCTTGAGCTTATATAATTAGCTAACTCATACCCTTTCTTTTTCGCGTCATTGTATTTTTGCTCTCTGACTGAATTCATATCAGTATATCCGACAGCAATAAACATGAAGTATTCTTCAGGTGAATATTTTTGTTGCGCTAAGTCAAAGTCAAAAACAGGTAAACCACAGAATAATTCATCCGTGATATAGTCTTTATCAACAACAAAAGCCACTACCTCTAAATTACTATCAGTATCAAAATAATACTTAGCTAATTCAGCATTATCACCTAGTCCAAAAATAACAACTTTATTTTTAATCATTACAATTCACCTAAATAATCCAAGATTTTAAACTATCAATTAAAGATTTTTTTGAAAACCTTTCTTTTACTAACTTTACATTTTTCTGTGTAACAGATTCGTTCTGAACTTTAATTTCATCGTCATATATGGAATGTACTTTAATATCAAAATCTTCAAACAATCTAAATAACGTTGATTCCGGTGCTATGTAGACTGTTTTACCTAAACCTAACAATGTAATTATATTACCCAATGCTTGTTGTCTTTTATGAGCAAATATAGCGATATCGACATCAGAAAGTCTTTCTATATATTCTTCTAAAGATACCAATTCTCTTATCGTTTTAAAGCGGTTTGGGAATGATAAATTACCCATCGAATTTATTTCGTTAGCGTATTTAACGTCACCATACGCTAAGGGACAAAACACGGTACCATCATGTTTTTCAATCAATTCAAAAATATATTTATGGTTGTTAGTTATATCAGCAGAGTTTCCAACTTGAATGCATATATCTTTTGTCTTTTTATTATAAACATCATGTTCTTTATAAAGATTACTTGGGTAATTGAAACAATGTATATGCTTACCTTCCGATTTATACCAGTTTTTAGCCAGCTCAAAATCACCTATGGTTCCGGTAACTAAATATCCCATTTTTTTAAAAACAACTCGACGAAAAAACTCATGAAATCGCCATTCAAAATTTTTACTACCAAGTTTATAATTGTATAAATCTCCCCCCCACATAACCCAATAGCATTTTTTCAACAACCAAGGTTGAAAAAATAACAGCATAATTAAATAGTTATCAAACATCCCATGAAGGACAATTTTCTTCGCTTGATTCATTTTTATTAGCATAAAAATATATTTTGTAATTTTACCCTTTAAATGTTTTGAATCTTGCATTTCTTCATAAGGGTATTTATCAAAGTCATAATAAGTTAAAAAGGACTGATTGTCTGATTCAACATTTTGCCTAACAAAGTGAATAAATGGAGGTATAAATTTCTCTAAAGGGCAGATGTGCAGAGTAGTATTTTTTTTCATAGTGTGTCTTTAATAATGATAACTGAATAATTCATTTCGACTTAACATCTAGGTTGAAAATAAATAATTTATTATAACCTTATAATTAGCCCCAAATACCTTTAGTGTCAATAACTAAACCATTCCGTGGCTTTTGTGATTTAAACGAATCATGGTCTACCAACATTAAATGAATATCAGCGATATCAGATGCTTTAATAAAATCGACTAACTCAAGGTTAACACTTGGTAAATCATTGATATTGGGTTCAACGGCTAATACAGCCCCAGAATGAATTTCAGAGATTATCTTTGCAATGTCAAGTGCTGGACTTTCACGTAAGTCATCAATATTTGGCTTAAATGCTAAACCATAGCAACCAATTGTTACATCTTTCGCTGTTTTATCAGGGTTAGCCTGTAGGAAATCCGAAATAGCTATTTTAACTTTATTAATAACCCACTCAGGCTTGCTATCATTTACTTTACGAGCAGTATGAATTAGTTGAGCTTCTTCAGGTGTTTTCGATACAATAAACCAAGGGTCGACAGCGATACAATGTCCACCAACACCCGGCCCAGGTTGTAAAATATTAATTCGAGGATGACGGTTTGCTAAAGAAATCAACTCCCAAACATCAATATCTAACTTATCACAGATGATAGATAACTCATTTGCAAAGGCTATTTGTACATCTCGGCAGCTATTTTCAGTTAATTTTGCCATCTCAGCAGTGCGAGCATTGGTAATAACACAATCACCCTGTACAAATATTTTGTAAAGCTCAACACAACGCTCAGAGCAACGTTTTGACATACCACCAATAACGCGGTCATTCTCTACCAACTCACGAACAACATGACCAGGTAAAACACGTTCTGGACAATGAGCTACATTCACATCCGCATTTTCACCGCGTTGTTGTGGAAATGATAAGTCTGGACGGATTTCCGCAAGCCATTCAGCCATTTGTTCCGTCGCACCGACTGGTGACGTAGATTCAAGAACAACCAAATCACCTTTTTTCAACACTAGCGCAATAGCTTTACTTGCTGCTTCAATATAGCGTAAATCAGGTTCAGGGATCACCCCTTCAGCACAAGGCTTAAAGGGGGTTGGAACTGCGATTAAAAAAACATCTGCAGGTTCTGGTGACGTAACAGCTTTTAGGTAACCTTCAGTAACAGTTGCATGCACTATCATATCTAGGTCAGGTTCTACAATATGAATTTCACCGCGATTAATCGTATCAACAGCCTGTTGATTAACATCTACGCCAATCACTTGTTTTTTACGTGATGCAAACATAGCTGCAGTAGGTAAACCAATATATCCAAGACCAACTACCGAAATTGTTTCAAAAGACATTATTTAACCTTATATATTTGCTAATTCATTTAAAATACGTTCGCATGCTTTTCCGTCACCATAAGGGTTATGGGCATAGCTCATCGCTTTATAAGCATCTTCATTTGTTAGTAATTCATTTAAGTTTGAAACCAATGAATCAACCTCAGTACCAACTAACTTAACAGTACCCGCTTCAATGGCTTCTGGACGTTCTGTTGTATCTCGCATAACCAATACCGGTTTACCTAGCGAAGGCGCTTCTTCTTGAATACCACCAGAATCAGTTAAAATAATATGTGCACGACCCATTAGATAAATGAACGGTAAATACTGCTGTGGCTCAATTAAGAAAATATTATCAATGCCAGCAAGGATACGGTTAACCGGTTCACGTACATTAGGGTTTAAATGCATAGGGTATACAATCTGCGTTTCAGGATGTGCTTTTGCTGTTATAGCTAACGCTTCACAAATACGCTCAAAACCACCACCAAAGCTTTCACGACGATGACCAGTAACTAATATTAGTTTTTTATCTTCATCCAAAAATGGGAATACTGCTGACAATGTTAAATTTAAATCGGTATCATTATCAATTTTATCTTTAACCATTAATAAGGCATCAATAACCGTATTACCTGTCACTGAAATATCATCTGGATTAAAGTTTTCTTTCAACAAGTTTTCTTTCGATGTTTCAGTTGGCGCAAAGTGATATTTAGTCAATGCACCCGTTAACTTACGATTACCTTCTTCAGGCCAAGGCGAATAAATATTGCCTGTACGTAAACCCGCTTCGACATGACCAACATCGATTTGTTCGTAATAGGCCGCTAAACTCGCCGCGAATGTTGTTGCTGTATCGCCATGCACTAATACCACATCTGGTTTAAATTCTTGTAACACTGGTTTTAACTCCAGTAAAATACGCGCGGTAACATCATTAAGCGTTTGTCCCGCTTTCATTAGGTTTAAATCATAGTCTGGTGTAATTTCAAATAACTCAAGTACTTGGTCTAACATTTCACGATGCTGGGCAGTCACACAACATTTCGCTTCAAATCGCTCATCAGCTGTTAACTCGTGAACGAGAGGAGCCATTTTAATTGCTTCTGGACGCGTGCCGAAGACGGTCAAGACTTTCTTTTTTGACATGATAGACCTACATTTATTTAAAAGTTAGTAACTAAGAATGAAAATACTTCAACAATAGAGCTCAGTAATATAACTATCACTGAGCCAGTTTATATTCATAATGAGACAGGAAGCTATGATTAACCACTTGTAATTGTTAAACTTATTAAATTTCATTCAACAAACCCCAATAAGTCTTAAAAGTAAATTAAGACTTATCACTTTCATAGCTATAGTTATAATAACCATACCCATAAGACGCACTAGCCTTCTTCTCAACCGCATTCAGAATGAAGCCTTTTACTTCAATCCCCGCCATTTCAAAGCGATGACGTGCAACTTCAATTTCTTTCACTGTATTTTGACCAAAACGACCAACCATTAGGGTTGTGCCCGCTAACGCACCTACAATGCTTGGATCTGTGACTGCCAGTACCGGCGGAGTATCAATCAGCACTAAGTCATATTCACTCGATGCCCATGTGATAAAATCGCTAAAGCGTGGATGCATTAACAATTCAGAAGGGTTCGGTGGAATTTGGCCGCGTGTAATAACATCTAGGTTTTCAATGCTAGATGGTTTAATGACATCTTTAGTGTCTAATTTACCCGACAGCATTTCTGATAAGCCGCGTTCCCAGTCTAGGTTGAAGTGACGTTGTAAATAACCTTTACGCATATCGCCATCGACCAGTAATACTTTTTGACCTGTTTTCGCAATTACAGCAGCAAAGTTAGCGGATACGAATGACTTACCAATGCTAGGTGCAGGGCCCGAGATCATCACTACGTTATTCTTCGCTTCCATCATGGCAAAATGCATGCTGGTACGCAGGCCACGTAATGCTTCGATTGATAGATCAGCAGGATTCGACTCTGCTAATAATGTTTCGTGTAACTCAAAATTCTTTTTACGCTTATTATGTTTAAGCTTAACGTCCATTTCTGCCTGCCAATCTGACATCGGGATGCTGGCATAAACCGGTAAACCTAACGCTTCAACGTCATCTGGGTTTTCAATGCCTTTATGTAGCGCAGCGCGCACTAGCACAACAGCTACAGAAAGCATGCCACCCAATAAGGTTGCTAACACCACAATCAGTGATTTTTTCGGTTTCACCGCGTTACTATAAGCCTGGGCTGTATCAAGAATACGTACATTGCCTACCGTACCCGCTTTCAAAATATTCAGTTCTTGCACCTTGTTTAATAACTGAATATAAATCTGCTGGTTTACTTCAACATCACGCTTCATACGCAATACGTCACGTTGCGTTTTTGGTAATTGTTGAACTTGCTCATTCAACTCATGTTGTTTCGCTAACAAGACTTGGCGTTTGTCTAATAGCGACTTATAAGCCGGATGGTCCTTGGTGAAACGCTGGCTAATTTCACTTTCTTTAAAGGTTAATTCATTTAACTGCGCTTCTAATGCCACCATTACTTTTAACGTCGACTGGGCTTCTAAGCCTAAATCGATTGATTCGTTGACTTGTCGAAAACGATTTAGGGTATCTTCAGCCGCGGTTAACTCTGTTTTAATCTTTGGTAGGTGGCCTTGTAAAAACGCCAAGCTTTTTTCTGCTTCTGCCGAATTACGTTGTACATTTTGCAGGAAATAGTTTTGGCTTACATCATTCAGAATATCTTCGATTAAGACTTTATCTTCGCCACTAAAGGATAATTCTAAAATACCAGTTTGTATACCGCGTTCACTCACCGATAAACCAGCTTGTAACCCCTGAATTGCATTCAATTGCGAGCGTTTAGCTATTGAGAACTCATCAGCATTGTTACCCACTAAGGCTTGCACAAACAAACGATAATCATTGTTTTGCGCTAATTCACCTACAACACCGGATAATACCTTACGTCCGTCACCGTCATATAATGAATAACTACCTTTACTGGCATCATCAATGATCAGACTAAATGCAGGCGCTGCATAACGTGGAATGTTAAAACGACTGATCCTAATGTCATTCTGTTGACCACTTATGCGCGCCAAGCCTTTACCTATATAAGGCAGATATTTCGGCGCTGCAAGCGTGGTTAAATTGAGTTTTTCAACAGTTTTGCTTAAGATCATACGTGACTTAATGATCTCAACTTCGGTCGTCGCAGAAGACTCACTCGAAAACATATCCCCCATGTCACCAACAAGGGCTGACATACCACTGCTTTTTTGTTCCACTTGGATTAATGCATCGGCTTTATATATCGGCGTCGCTAATAACGCATAGCCAACACCAAATACAGCAAAAATAAAGGTAACCGCGATAATACTCCATCGCGCGTCCAATAATATGCCGAATAACTTGCCTAAATCGATTTCGT
>Ga0209396_1001784_pt1 | contig 23287 bp, 16 predicted proteins | sample GOMGulsemesocosm_6_FD_184638 | JGI IMG/M metagenome (GOLD analysis project Ga0209396, IMG submission 184638) | Methane-oxidizing microbial communities from mesocosms in the Gulf of Mexico - GOM8C Gulf of Mexico (SPAdes) (version 2) | ecosystem: Environmental > Aquatic > Marine > Cold seeps... | reverse complement strand
AAAATTGGAATAACTGGCTTGCTCTAAATTCCGATTAATGGCTGCGACAGAAATTACATTGGGATAAGCTGCAGGATAAGAGGATTCCGAAGTTGATTCATTACCCGCTGCGGCAATAACAATAATGCCCTTCGCAATGACAGCATTATAAAGTTCATTTTCAATATTGGAAAAGCCAGGACCACCTAAACTTAAATTGATAATATCGGCAGCAGACGCCGCAGTAGTAGAATTTCCACAGCGCGATTCATTACTCTGTGAAAGCTGTGCAGAAAAACAGACGCCTTGCATAATATCACTAGCAAAACCTCCATCTAGCCCCAGCACCCGCACGGGCATAATTTTCACATTAGGTGCGATCCCAACACCGCCTATAGCGTTCGCAGCGGATGCTGCAATAGTACCTGCCACATGCGTTCCGTGAAAACTGCTACGCTGGTCGTTAATGCTTTTATCGCCGGTATCATTTGCATTCGAATCATCATCAACAAAATCATAGCCAGCAACAAGATTGTCCGATAAATCAGGGTGTGCAGTTAATACCCCTGTATCTATGACAGCGACCGTCACATTATTACTGCCTCGAGTCGTTAGCGCCTCCCATGCTTGCTCCACATTAATTGTATTGTAATGCCACTGCGTAGAATAAAATGGATCATTTAGAACGGACAATGCCGTAGGATAGCGCTTCCAATTTGGCTCGGCATAAAGAATATCCGGATGACCCGCTAGCGCTTCTATTGTTTGCAAAGTCTGCCAATGCGCCTGCTCTTCAGCCTTTAATACGCTATCAGCGGTGCTGAGACTCGCACTATTTAATCGACTAACAAATGGGCTATTAATAACAGTGGTCGAAATGGCTATATTTTGGCTGGATAAAAAAGCCCGAGCGTTATCAATCGTTAAAGTTTTAATACGGCCCAGATCCATACGACTGCTGAGTCCTTGAGCTTGATACTGGCGTCCAGGCTTCAACAAGATGTTAACTTCTCCCAGAGCATAATCTTTTACCGAACTATTAACTGGCGCTTCAATAATTAGTGAATAAATTCCATGACTATGAAAATCTGGATCAGGTCTTTGCGGGAAACTACTCGGATCAATAGCGGTCAATTTAATGAAATAACTATCTTTCGTAGGCACGATAATCGCTGAGGGAAGGCGTCCCGTTAGCGCTTCAGTCTCAATAGAAAATAGCGGTATCAGCAGATCATCCGCGGTAAACAACTCCATTCTTACATGCTCATAACTTCCGGCATTATTTTGATCAGCCACTTGTAAATTAAGACGCTGAAACTGTTGTAGTTGTACCTGATAAAAATCTTCACGATCGTTAACATCAACAATACCAGAGAGTCTGCTACTCGCTGAAATAACCTGCGCGCTCTGAAAACTATCATTATCCTCATCAGGCTCACCAGGGTCTCGTGTATCCACATCCGCTAAGCTATCAAGGGCTGCTGTTATGGTTCCAGAAATACTGCCACTACCTATAAAAACTTCAGTATCCGTCCTACTCTCTAACCCTTCCGACGTTTGATAAATCAAACTGATTAAATATCGCCCTGGTTCAGCAAATACATGCTCAACGGTCGAGGTTTGTCCTGCATTCGAATTACTAGAATCATCACTGAAGCGCCACTGATAAGAAACAATATCCTCCGCCCCCGTCACTGTAAAAACCCAACGTGCCGGTGCTAACTCTTCTTTTGACTCATAAGCAATACGAACCTCACTTGCTTGATCAAACAGTGGATTTTGGGAATCACTACAGGCGGTCAAAAGCATTAGAAATAGAGTTGAAAATAATAATATGAACGGTCTCATAACATCCTAGCAGTAGAGAATAATTAAGCCCTCAGTTTAGCTCCGATTTACACGGCTTACTAATACTGATTGATTCAGCCATTGCTGTTTAATAGCGATTCCATCCAACTAAGCTATTTTTAAGAACAATATAGACTGCATAATTGAATATTCAACACAGGCTCAACATAGCTCCTACACTAGAAAGTATGAACGTATGTGAGTTTACCCATCCAGAAAGCGGCCCTTGCCAACACCCTGCTGATCCCGAAAGTGATGAGGTTCTATGTTATTGGCATGCTAATTCATTAAAAACTAAAGAAAACCTGAAATCAGATTTAGAGGCTCTTGCTCGTTCTGGCAAGCCGATGCAAGGTTTACAACTTCGCAAAGCTAATCTTAATGGTATCAACCTTGTTAATTTGGGGCACAAAGAAGGTTTTCACTTACACGATTGTGATTTTTATCGCGCCGACCTAAGAGAATCCCATTTGTTTGGTTGCGACCTGTCCAACTCCTCCTTAATGAAGGCCGATTTAAGGTTTTCAAATTTACACTGCGCCAACTTAACTGGCTGTAATTTATTAGGCACTCGCTTAGATGGCTGCCGATTAGATAATGCACAATGGGGAAAGCGCATAATTCAAGAACAACAAGCTAAAGAAGCAACAACTAAGGCCAGTCGATTCGACTATTGGCAACAAGCAGAAGAAATATATCGAAACCTAAGAAAAGCAACAGAACAAGCGGGCTTATTTGAAATTTCTGGACACTTTTTTGAACGTGAAATGGTCATGCGCCGCTTCCAAATGCCGTTATTATCTGGTCACCGCTTTTTTTCTAAAATTGTCGATGTGTTTTGTGGCTATGGTGAGCGCCCCATGCGAGTTGTTATGTTCTCAATGCTTGCGATTTTATTTTTTGGAGCACTCTATTTCATCCTAGGAATTAACGATGGCGGTCAGTTGCTAGCGTGGGATAGCCAACATTCATTACTTGTTAATATCCGTCATTTCTTTACCTGCTGTTACTTCAGTGTCGTGACTTTTACTACTCTGGGCTATGGTGATCTTACGCCACTAGGGCTGTCCCGCTTATTAGCGGCTATTGAGGCGTTTATTGGTAGCTTCACCCTCGCCTTATTTGTCGTCGTTTTTGTGAAAAAAATGACTCGTTGATCCCTATTCCACTCACATTTTAAACACTCCCTTGTCACCAGCAGTATTCACTTTCTGATACTGGAATAGATACTGCTCTAAAGTAGGTAAAGTCTATATTGACCGAGCCTAAGTCGATCAATATAAGCACATAAAACTTAAGTACAATGAGTTATTTTTAACCGAGAAAACTCCTCGACTAAGCTGTCTGCGACTTTGTTGCGTCCCATACCGACGAGAAAATCGATCAGGCTTTTCAGTAAGAGCTCCGCTTGCGTTCGCGCTTCATAGCGGAATATTACAGGCTCAGAATCGTCCACCATCACCGACAACATATTGAAGTGCGCATCAGATAAAACCTTCTCTGATTCTGGTTGTAGCTTATTACAGCTTAGTGCCTGGGCAAGATTCATGCTAGCCAACGAATAATACTGCATAAACGTCGTACGCTCTCCATGGCTAGAGAGTCCTGCACTCGCGTGCCCAAGTGCTTTCTGAAATTGTAAAATTGCCGATTTATAATCCTTTTGGTGGTAAAAATCACTGCCTAGACACGTGAACCGCTCCCAGTCTTTTAACTCCTGCAGCAGTCTATTGTGAGGCTTTGCTTTTCTCCTTAAACGCAATATAAGTTTAAACATAGATGCCTACCTTCAAATGAGAATAATTATCATTCAATCATTTATTACTAATTATTTCAAGAACTTTGATTATCGAATAGTTTTTTCTACTTTAATCCCTCACATTTTTTGTCTTGGTCTAAAGTTAAAGAAGGGTATGAGCCTTTCAAAATATTGCATTCATTTATACCGTATCAACATATCTCGACTTGGATCGTCGTTTTATTTAGGAGCACATAAGTGCAAGATAAAGAGCTTCAAGAAAAGTATCGCCAACAGATTCCTAGCTTACTAGCAGAGCTTGAAGATGCTTCGCAACAATGGTCATCCAATCCCCAACGGGAGAGTTTTGATCATTTTTTCACAAAAGTATTAGATATTAGCGGCAGCGCAGAAATGTTTGGCCAGCTCGCAATCGGCAATGTTGCGAGATCAATGCAGGCTGAAATGGCTATATTTTTCAAAACTCATGAGCAGCCAAGTCCCAGTGAATCCAAACGAATCATAGGTATTAATCAACAACTTATTAGCATGATGCAGCAACCTGCAGGGGATCAAAACACCAATATTCGTGAAGTACTTTTTAAAGCAAAAATAACTGATAGCGAACTAATGCATATCATCGTTTTAGAAGATGATCCTACATTAGCCAAAGACATTAAACACAAGCTATCCAGCACTAGCTTTGATATTTCTGTCATTCCTAATATCGCGCAGATCAAACCTTATTTCAAAGATAATACCAACTGCATTATTGCCAATCTTGATAACTTAAATAATACACAAATCAAACTTCTGGGAAATATTGAGGAAATTAGATCATCTATTCCGCTGATTTTTTTATCCGAAGACAACAGTATTAATGCGCGGTTAAAAGCAGTACAAGCAGGTGGCCAAGCTTTTATAACAAAGCCTTTAGACTATACCCAACTATTGCATACGATCGATTCTTTAACAGAACGGCATTTACAGCAAAAGTATCGAGTACTCATTGTTGATGACCAAAAATCTTTATCAGATTATTACTCTAGCATTCTAAGGGCATCGGATTTTGAAGTATTGGCCGTCAATAGTCCCGAACATGAATTAATGCCCGCCCTCACCGATTTTGTTCCTGATTTGATCTTGCTAGATCTTTATATGCCTTATTGCAACGGTCAAGATTTAGCGGGCATCATTCGTCAAATAGATAACTTAATTAGCGTACCGTTGGTTTTCCTTTCAGCGGAAGCTAGCTCAGATTTACAACTTCGCGCTATGTCGACGGGTGCCGATGCATTTTTAACAAAACCTGTTTCTCCTGACGATCTATTGCTGACAGTGCAATCTCGCATAAAGCGAGGTCGTGCGGTACATGATCTTGTTACAAAAGACCCGTTATCCGGTTTATTAAATCGTCGTGAAAGCCTCCGCCGCTTAGACGAAGAAATTTCCCGCAGTCGCCGAAACAATACATCCCTCACTGTTGCAATGCTCGATCTTGATCACTTCAAAAAGATCAATGACAATCTAGGTCATTCGGTGGGGGACTGGGTAATTAAATTCTTCGCCCGCAGCATGCAATTAATTTTTCGCGAATGCGATATTATTAGCCGTCACGGCGGAGAGGAATTTTTAGTTATTTTTCCTGATACTGATTCCGAGTCAGCTCAAATGGCCTGCAAACGGTTAAAAAGATACATTCTTGCAAGCGAATCCGATTTACCCACACCTTTTACGTTTAGTGGTGGCTTAGCTTTACTAAATAGTAACGATAGTGGTGATGCTATTTTGGATCGTGCGGATATTGCACTATACAAAGCCAAAGAAAAAGGCCGTAACAAAGTTATTACGGTCACGGATAATCCCGTTAATTAATCTGCCCTTGGGCTTGTATTAAAGATAAGTTTGTCGCCACTGACATCTGCTTCAATTTCATCTCCTGGCATAAACTCCCCTGACAAAATAGCCTGCGCAAGTGGATTTTCTATCCACTGCTGAATAGCTCGTTTTAAAGGCCTTGCTCCGAATACAGGGTCATAACCTAGATCTACCAGCTTAACTTTCGCAGCTGCACTTAACGACAGTGTCAAATCTCGATCTTCCAAACGCTTAGACAACGACTGCAACTGAATGTCTGCAATGCCAGCGATCTGATCTTTTAGCAAAGGATGGAAAACAACTGATTCATCAATACGATTTATAAATTCAGGCCTAAAATGCGAGCCAACAATTTCCATTACCGCATCGCGCATACTTTCGTAATTCTTTTCTAAATCTTCACTCTCAGACCCTAATGCCATCGTTTGTATCACATCCGAACCTAAATTCGACGTCATCACTAATACTGTATTTTTGAAGTCAACTCTGCGGCCTTGGCCATCTGTTAACTGGCCATCATCTAAAACCTGCAGCAAAATATTGAACACATCAGGATGCGCTTTTTCGACCTCATCTAACAAAATAACAGAATAAGGCTTACGACGTACCGCCTCGGTTAAATGCCCACCTTCTTCATAGCCAACATAACCAGGAGGCGCACCAATTAATCGAGCAACCGAATGTTTCTCCATATATTCAGACATATCAATGCGAATCATAGAATCATCACTATCGAATAAGAAGGTCGCTAACGCTTTACACAGCTCTGTCTTACCAACGCCTGTTGGCCCCAAGAATAGAAACGAACCGTTAGGGCGATTTGGATCACTCAATCCTGCTCGGGAGCGCCTTACTGCATTAGAAACCGCCGTGATCGCTTGCTGTTGACCAACAACTTGTTTGTGTAACTCGTCTTCCATACGTAACAGTTTTTCACGTTCTCCTTCGAGCATTTTCGTAACAGGCACCCCTGTCCAATGCGAGACAACCTCGGCAATTTCTTCTTCAGTCACTTTATTACGCAATAACTGAAACTCTTGCATGCCTTGGGCTTCGGCTTCATCAGCTGTGGTCAACTTCTTTTCTAACTCAGGAATAATGCCGTATTGCAGCTCTGACATTTTTTGTAAATCGCCGATTCGTCGCGCGGCTTCCAGTTCTGTTTTTGCAGCCTCTAAATTCACTTTAATTTCTGAAGCCCCTTCCAGCAAGGCTTTTTCATGCTTCCAAATTTCTTCTAATTCTAAGTAAGCGCGGCCTGCTTTATTAATTTCTACGTTTAAATCACTGAGTCTTTGCTGCGCTGCATCATCCGTTTCTTTACGCAACGCTTCACGTTCAATTTTCAATTGAATTAATCGGCGTTCTAACTTATCCATCTCATGCGGTTTAGAGTCTATTTCCATACGGATAACCGAGGCCGCTTCATCGATTAAATCGATCGCTTTATCGGGTAACTGGCGATCAGGAATATAGCGACTCGACAGTTTGGCCGCAGCGATAATTGCGCTATCTGTTATCTGTACACCATGGTGCACTTCATAGCGTTCCTTTAATCCACGTAAAATGGCAACGGTATCTTCTTCGTTAGGCTCATCAACTAGAATCTTTTGAAAACGACGTTCAAGCGCTGCATCTTTCTCAATAAACTCACGGTATTCGTCTAGCGTTGTCGCGCCAACACAGTGCAACTCACCTCGGGCTAAGGCAGGTTTCAGCATGTTACCCGCGTCCATAGCGCCATCGCCTTTGCCCGCACCTACCATGGTATGTAGCTCGTCGACGAATAGTATTATGCGGCCTTCATCTTTAGCCACGTCTTTCAATACAGACTTTAAACGCTCTTCAAATTCACCACGATATTTAGCACCCGCGATCAAGGCTCCCATATCCAAAGAAAGAATGCGTTTATTCTTAAGCCCTTCTGGAACTTCACCATTAATAATACGTTGAGCGAGCCCTTCAACAACCGCTGTTTTACCGACACCCGGTGCACCGATTAATACCGGGTTATTTTTTGTTCTGCGTTGCAATACTTGAATAGTGCGACGAATTTCATCGTCTCGGCCAATCACAGGATCCAATTTATTCTGCTCAGCACGCTCCGTCAGATCGATACAATACTTATCAAGTGACTGCCTGTTGTCTTCGGCATTCGCATCATTTACTTGCTCGCCGCCACGAATGTCATCTATCGCTTTGTTTAATAGCTTGGTATCGAGCCCTTGCTGCTTGAGCAATTTCCCTACCGCGCCACGCTCTTCTAGTGCAACGACAATAAACAGTTCACTAGAGACAAATTGATCGCCCCGCTTCTGTGCTTCTTTATCAATTAAGTTTAATAAACGCCCTAGCTCAGGAGCAATTTGTATATTGCCGTCTGGAGTGGCTACCTTGGGAAGATCGAGCATGATTGTATTAAGTGCCTGCTCAAAACCAGGAACTTGAATACCCGCTTTCCGCAATAAAGTACGTACAGAACTGTTCGTTTGCTGCAATAGCGCTAATAATAAATGCACGCTGTCAATTTGATTATGATCATTACCCAACGCTAAGCTTTGCGCTTCACTCAAGGCGTTTTGTAAACTGGTAGTCAATCGATCCATTCTCATTAAGATCACTCCTATATAACGATTATTAAAGAATAGAAATAAATTCTTTGTTCTGCTTAAAAGATGGTGGTGAATTATTATTTTTCAAGCTTTAGTGGATTGACATGAATCAATTTCATAATAAAACGCCTACATGCCCATCAATTTAGATGATAAATATCCGTGCATTGATGTTTTTAACGAAACCAGACTATTTTTTATCAATTTGGCCTAGAGTGTCATAGCATTTTTAGTCTAATGGCATAGAGTATAAGAATGATACTGAGACGTTTGTTCCAAAATGGTTTAACCGTTTAAATTATCATAACTGCCAACATTTTAAATTCAGCCAATAATAACAAACAGGCTGAACCAATTACTGGCAACTACTGAGCAACCACCGTCATTAACGTAAGTGTCGTAGAACGCTGCATTAATAGGAATATTACATTCCATGCTCACCATGATCACATAGGATAATAATAATGATAAAACATGCTATCAAGGGACTCTGCGCATTACTAATACTCGCAGCGTCACAAACATGGGCAAATACCGCAATTATTGATATTGCAGCTGAGCCTGAAACTGGAGCCGTTAATCCAATTAATGTTCAAGCGATCAGCGGTGAAGCTGAAGGTAATAAATTTTTATCTTTTACGGCCAACATCTTCGATACTATTGAAGAAAAAATCACGGGAACCGTTACCGATGTAACGGCTCCTTTTGAAGAATGGAGCTACAGTCGCGGCATTGGCACCATTCCAGACGCTTGCCAATCAGGTTACAGCTCTAACGCTGGCCTATGTGCTCAAAACTGTCCTGCGGGCTTCGATTCCGTTGCTGGCGTATGCTGGGAGCAGTGCCCACAAGGTTACTCTGATACTGGCGCTTTCTGCACATTGTGGAAATGGTGGCCAAAAACTATTACTAAGAAATCTTGGGTTCAGCCACGCACGCTTATGAGCTGCGCAGCAGGTTCTCAAAAAGAAGCGGGCTTATGTTATGAGCCATGTGCTGAAACCTTTACGGGTGTCGGCCCTCTTTGCTTTGGTCAATTTGGTGGTCTAGTCGATCAGCAACGCATTCTCGATCAATCTGGCGCTCAACAAGCTGCTGCACTTGCCGCATCAAGCCAAGGCGGAATCGTATTAGGCGCAGACCAAACGCCTAAATTAAAAACTGATATGTCTTTTACTCCGATCGTTTGTGGCCTTGATGCCATTCAAGATGCGTTTGGCTTACCCATCCCTGATCCTGTAAACATTGGTGGTAGCATAGTAAACGCAGCTGGTGACGGCATTGTTGGCGCAATTTCTGATGCCATCGCTAAAGATTCTAGCAATGCTTGGTTTGTTCCTACGTTATCGCAAACTGTCTTGTTGGATTTTTCCGCTGAAGCAAGCTGTGAAGATGACGGCGTTGTAGCAACTGCCGCTCTCAACTTCAAGCCGAGCGTAACCGTTCAAGCCAGTACTCGCATGTTTGATACTGCGCTGCACAGCTTAACCGGTGTTGATTTAGGCATCATGCAGATTTCTTTATACGAACTGATTCCTTTCCGCATCTACGGCACTGTTGGTACAACCCTTGGTGCAGATACCACTATCGCATCAACCGTTGATCGCTCACAGCCACCAGTCATCATCGATGGTCGTCAGCACGCTAACTCAACCAGCTTAGATGTTATTCCTTCTATGGATTTATGGCTGTCTTCTACTGCGTACATTCGTATTACGAGCTTCCTAAGTTTCATTCCAGATCTATTACAAGTTGGCGCAGAATTTAAGCTTTGGGTTATGGAGCTTGCTATGCCTTACTCATTAGAAGAAGGCGTACGTAATATCGCCGGTATCAATGAAGTGTATAAAACAGAATCGCTAGAAACCAATATTGAGTCAGGCCGTGGTTTTGTAAATACGTTCTTAAAAGTACTTGGTTTCGACATCAATGCATTTGGTGATGACGCTGATGTTTATTGGGATGGCGTAACTTACCATACGGTTAATTTCGCGACTGAAGAAGCAACACCTGTTGCGTTATAATTTTTCTTCTACATTTAGAAGCGAAAATATAAACAAATAATAAAAGCTCTTGGGTTACACCAAGAGCTTTTTTTTCGGTTACAATTCCCCATCGATCGCTAATTGACTCGTCATGAATATTCTAAAAAAAATACTACTGTTTATTGCCACCCTATTCGCCATTATCGTTGGCGCTTTCTATTTGTATCTGCAAACGCTGCCTACCGCACCACCCGACTTTGTCGACAGTAGTGAACTGGATAGTTTGAATAGTCCGACGCCTTTTAGCTGTTCGAATAACACGTCATTTAATTACGCGTATCAGGTGCATATCGATATCGAATCGGTATTAAATGACCAGCAAATTTATCACTCTAAACTCCAGTTCAGAACTCAGCTTAGCCAAGCAAGTGATGCCATTGTTCAAGGGCTTGCCAGTCATATCAATATCGATGAAGGTCAGGGCCCTGTTGACATAAAAGACGTTTTTTATATCAGCCGTATTGCCCCTCAACCTTATGCCGTCTTTACCGCTTTTAACGATCTTGGTTTAACTGAAAAACACCCAATGAAAATTCTAGCGCAATTATTCAAAGCGCTATCGATAGGGAAAGAGGGAGAAAAATATCATTTTGCTTACGACTCTATGCAGCGTACTTACAGCTATCAACATAACAATAAAGACGTTAGTCGTAACGCTAGCATAACCACAACAAATATTAACAAATTGGCGACTAGTTTGCAGACGCCAGGCGGCAATAATAACTGGAAGGTTGTTCTAACTGATGATTGCATGCCTACACAGCTCCACTCAGAAGAGCGTCAGGGAATTACAGCAGCTGGGCATAATGGCTATATAAAATTCACCATTGATGCAAAAAAAATCCCTCCATTCACTGACCTTGCTAAATTGAAACTCAACAACCTCAGTAACGTAAATAATCTTTGGCACGTTAAATCGGTAGCCAATGCGAATTTTGAGCAGCCTGTAGAAAATGAAAAAGAGCTATGGTCGATCATCGCCAACTTCTCCAACGACAAAAACACGGCCAAGCTGATTAAAGCGGCTGAGTACTTAATAGAGAATATTTCCTCTGAAGTTCTAAGCCAAAAGCTCATGTCTAATGACCTCAGTGATAATGAGAAACGTGACCTAGCCTTTGCCTTAAGTTTATCGGGGCATGATGATGCTGAGAATTACCTGATTGAATCTTTAAATCAGTTATCCAGTAATAGTGTTAATGGCGATATGAATACTGATCTGCAAAAAGTTCGCCTCATGGTCGCACTGTCAGGTAACGGCCAAGTCAGTGAGCAAGGCTTTCAAGCATTAACATCTCTCGCCAACAATACTAATGAGAGCAGTAATGTGCGAAATAATGCTTTGATCAATCTTGGCTCAAGCTTGCAGCAAATGGAAAACCAAGGACAAAGCCCATCTGGTTTAACGGAACAGCTATCAACGACACTGTCCGAAGCACTTTCGGGTGAGCAGGCATCCTCTGCTATTTTAGCAGCAGGTAATGCCAAGCTCGCTGATTTAGATAATCAGATCATGGCAAAACTTTCTTCTTCGAATAGTAAAGAACGCTACGCAGCAGGTACCGTGCTCGCTCGTAATCCAGATTATACTGATGAGCTACTGACTCATTTGGGAAATGAACCTTCTGATCTTGTGCGCTATGCCATTATATCTAATCTAGATAAAAACGAACTTACCTCTCAACAAATAAGCAGCTTAGAAGACATTGCTGATGCTAGCAGTGAAGACTTATCAAAGGTAATTAAACAGCTCCTTCAGTAGGACACAACAAATACGAGGCACAATAAAATCGCTACCACTTGCATGATAGCGTTTTTATTTTTCATCTTAACTTTTGAAAAAAGCTAAGTTAGTTAGCATCACGAATGATGGTTTGCTGATGAGCAATAGTATATTCACCCTCTGCATTTAATTGATAGGCTGTGCCCCGGAATTCATCGCCTTCAATCTCTATATAGAAGAAACCTAACGCTGCATCAGCCTGCCAATAGGATTGATTACGATCTGGATTGCTAAAGCTGCGGGCTTTAGCACCGGCTCCAGAAACCATATGAAATGTTTTGCCACAGCTTTGCACAGGTCGTAACCACTGCATATCATGATCATGGCCAGCGATAATAACGTCGACTCGATTACACACTTCTTGCTCTAAGAAATTTTTGTAAATGCCCCCAAGGCCAGCGACATAATCGTACAGGCCAGCATTACCATGGGAACCGTTTGACATATAAGGATGATGAGCAAAAGCTATTTTCCACTTACCTAATGTCTGCTTAATCGTGTCATTAAACCACTGAGCCTGTTTCTTTTTATACGGTAGCGGCCAGTAGTCTTTATTAATATCAGATAATGACGCCAGCGGGTTTGAGTCTAGCGAGAAGAAATCAACTAGAGGTTGCTCGTCAGTCAAAGGCGCACTGAAGTGGTAATAGCGCGCAGGCATATTCCACTTATTGCTATGGCGCTCTTCTTTATAATGATAATCAACTTGGAACTCACCCTTCTTATTGGTTAAGCCACCACCAGCAAAATACGAATTATCATGATTACCTAAGGTCATATAAAATGGAAAGTTGAGATTTTTATACGGTTTTTCAAATTTATCGAGCCATTGCTCATCATCTACTGAATCAACACCAGATTCGTAGATATTATCGCCAAGACCCAATGCAAAATCGCAACCGCGACTCGCGCAGACTTTTTCGATGGCATTCGCCACTTGATACTGCCCTTCTTTGCCCGTCCCCGTATCACCAACGGCAATAAAGCGAACGACTTTTCCCGCGGCCTCGATACCTTCAACATCAGCCTTTGGGGTATTTGACATTGCCAAAACTTGGCTCGAAAGTGTTATTGTTAGTAGTGATATCAGTGTAGGGAAGGCTTTCTTTCTCTGATATTTGAATATTGGGAGTTGCATCATCATGCTCCGGTTTTTTATAATATGAATCACAGCTTAATGGCAACATATTATAACTTTGTTATTATTATATTTTTTGTATGCAGCGCAACTATTCACACAAAATTTGGTACAAACATACCACGCCTTATTTGAGCCTCTCAACCCTATATGTGCAATAGAACATCGGGCAAGTTATTCGGACTATTTGAGTCAATCTATGACATTTAAAAGTGCGTCATTTGAAAACATACAGTTTAAAAAAAGTGACTGTTCAGAACTCAACCAGTTTTATAAACAGCATAAAGAGAAATCACGGGCAAAACCGACAGACTCCCTCTATGTGGCTATTGAAGAGGATATTATTCAGGCGGGGTTAAGACTGCTTAGCTATGGCGATTATTATTTTCTGCGCAGTGTATTCACCGCCCCTGCCATCCGCGGTCAAGGCATTGCAACTAAACTACTTACCCATGCTATTAGTGAGCACACACTACCTATATATACTCTCCCAACATTCTCGGCCCTAAGCCTTTATCAACGATTGGGATTTAAGCCCGTTGATACTAAGGATATTCCCGCAGGGTTATCCTCCAGCTACCGACGATTTAGACAACCATCGCAGGACCCTACAGTCATGGTGATTAACATCTGACTCAGGTAATATGCGCGACTGTTTATTTTACCCAATTAATTACTTTAATTTTCACACTAGCAGCTCTCTATAAAGAGCAATAATGAGGCTTACTCCATGGCTACAGATAACCGTCTAACCAAAGCAGTTAAAAAATTTAATAGCTTTCCTCAATCTATTCGTACTTTCGCGTTATCAAAAGCCATGGGCCACGTGATTAAGTATGCTGGGACTTCGGGCTTACGTTTTGACAAACTCACCCCTACTGAGTGCATCATCGTTATCCCTAACCGTAAGAAAGTACAGAACCATATTGGTAGCGTACACGCAGCAGCAATGGGTTTATTAGCTGAAACTGCAACCGGCTTTATGACGGGCCTTACCGTGCCGGATGATCGAATCATTGTGATTAAATCGATGAACCTTGAGTATTTAAAGCAAGCAACCGGTGATATGACTGCCGTTGCCACTTATAGTGATGAACAAGTCGCGTTTATTAAGAATAATGACAAAGGCGACATCAATGTCCCGGTTGTCATCACAGATGAGAAAGGTATTGAGACAGTAAAAGCGACAATGGTTTGGGCCTGGGCACCTAAGCGCAAATAGAGCGATAAAACAAAGCTCTGAATTTTAAAAATAAAAAGCTGCTATTGATATTGCGGCTTTTTATTTTTAAAACAGCTTTCTGCACCCATCGCAAATCAGACTTACACCTCCCAAGTGCGTATCGAAGCTGTATTCATTAATCTAGCTCACAATTTAATCACCACGTGATCCGTATCGCTCAGCTTCGAGAGTGTTATTTGGTTGCATAAGCGTTGAATAGTTTGATCGAATTCAGTGAACCCTTCCATTTTCTTGTCTTTGTCGAATTTTTATTCGTTCAAGTTCAACAATTTTTTCTTATACAATTCAATTTCTTTATCGAGCTCTTGCTGAATTCCACTCACGCCAATTCCCTAATAATGGATAGTTTTAATGTTAATCATCGTTATTTCGGCAAAATTACACGCTGAAACCGACCTAATGAAAGCAGATTATCTTAAACCCATATTATTAACGTTTTTACCACTATTTAAGTGTTGTTTTCGAGCGTCCTGAGCTAAAGTCTTATTTATACTTTTTTTGCCTCCTCAGGCTATTATCTGAGTGTTCTCTAGGGTAGAATTCGCGCGTTTTTAATCCGACGGAGGAGTTATGGAACTTCTAGCCGAACAAGGGCATATTTTTATCGCCCTAGCATGTATTTTTGGTCTTTTCATGGCATGGGGTATTGGTGCCAACGATGTTGCGAATGCGATGGGAACCTCTGTGGGTTCTAAAGCAATCACAATCAAACAAGCTATTTTAATTGCGATTATATTTGAATTCGCCGGCGCTTTTCTCGCGGGTGGCGAAGTAACCGCTACCATTCGAAAAGGCATTATCGATCCTTCTGCTTTGGCAGACTCTCCCGAATTACTCGTTTTTGGTATGTTGGCTTCCTTATTGGCAGCGGGCATCTGGTTATTGGTTGCCTCTATTAAAGGCTGGCCGGTATCAACCACTCACTCCATCGTCGGTGCCATTGTTGGTTTCGCGGCCGTCGGCATCGGCGTAGAAGCTGTTGCTTGGGGTAAGGTAGGTACGATTGCTGCCAGCTGGATCATATCTCCTATGCTCGCGGGTAGTATTGCCTTTGTATTGTATAAAACAGTGCAACACTGGATTCATGATACTGACAACCCATTTGAGCAATCTAAGAAAGTCGTTCCATTTTATATTTTCTTAGTCGGCTTTATTATCTCCATGGTTACCCTAGTAAAGGGCTTAAAGCACATTGGTCTTGATATTGGCTTCCAACAATCGATATTGATGTCCATTGCCGCGGGTATCATCATTACCTTTATCGGTATCTTCTTTGTTAATCGTGTTCATGCAGACCCTGAAACCAGCGAAGAAGTCCATTTGGCTAATGTAGAGAAGGTATTTGCCGTATTAATGGTCTTCACCGCCTGCGCTATGGCCTTTGCTCACGGCTCTAACGATGTCGCCAATGCCATTGGTCCTGTCGCAGCTATCTACAGTGTCGTTAGCAGTTCAGGCGAGATCGCCGCTAAAGCCGCGGTTCCGGCTTGGATCTTATTGATCGGCGGTATTGGTATTGTTATTGGTCTAGTAACATACGGCCACAAGGTTATTGCAACGGTCGGTACTGGCATTACTCAGTTAACTCCTAGCCGTGGCTTTGCTGCAACCCTAGCAGCTGCAACCACGGTAGTTGTTGCTTCAGGTACAGGTTTACCTATTTCGACGACACATACATTGGTTGGTGCTATCTTAGGTGTGGGTCTTGCGGTAGGTCGTGAATCTCTAAATTATCGACAGATCGGCGCCATCTTCATGTCTTGGTTGGTTACCCTGCCAGCAGGTGCAGCACTTTCTATCTTCTTCTTCTTTATCTTCAGAGCAATCTGGGGTTAAGAAAAAGAATTAAAAAACCGGGCATTGCCCGGTTTTTTTTTGCCTTTTAAATACCAAAGAGAATCAATAGCCGCATGGCGATTAAATCAACTGTAATTAAGCTCGACCTGACCATTAGTGATATGGACAGAGACTATTATCAGCAGCATACCCTGACAATGGCTCAGCATCCTTCAGAAACAGAGCAGCGCTTAATTCTACGTACTATTGCTTTCACTTTATTTGCACGCGAAGGTTTGCAGTTCACTAAAGGGCTAAGTGAAGATAGTCAGCCTGATTTGTGGCAAAAGAATTTAATTGATGACATCGAATTGTGGATTGATCTAGGCCAACCAGATGAGAAACGTATCCGTAAGGCCTGCCATAAAGCCAAGCAAGTGGTTATTTTCTGCTACGTGGATAATGCTGCAAAGATGTGGTGGAAAGGCGTAGAGGGCAAAGCAAAAGGCTTTAAGAACTTGTCGGTTTATCATATCAGTACCGAGCAATATAATACCCTCGACCAACTAATGAAACGCCATCTAGTATTAAATGCCAGCATTCAGGATGCTGAGCTTTGGCTAAGTGATGATGAAACCAGTTTACACATCACTCCAGAACAGTGGCTATAGTAAAGTTTCCTACTGCTCTAATTGAAATGAGGCCCTAGCTAACATCAGCAAGGGCTAGATCAAGCTCTCCGTTCAACATTATTTCACGGCTTCGTACTCGGTTACGCCCCGCCGTTTTAGCCTTGTATAAATGCCCATCAGCAACCGCGTATAAGCTTTCTAAATCTTGCCCGTCAAAGCCAAATTCTGCGGCACCAATACTGATACTCAACGGAATTAACTTATCTTCTCGAGTATAAGGAACATCAGCAATATTCTTACGAATGGTTTCGGCAATACTAATCGCCCTATCTAGGCTAGCGCCTGGCAACAATATGCCAAACTCCTCCCCTCCTAAGCGACACGCAAGATCTGTTTTACGCAACCGATGCTTGATCGTAGCGGATACGTATTTAAGAACCTCATCTCCAACATCATGCCCGTGGTTATCATTGACATGCTTAAAGTGATCAAGATCTAGAAGCAATAGCGACAATTCGCTGTTATTTCGTGCCGCGTGATTTCTTTCCCGCTCAAAGACATCTAAGAACCTCGTCCTATTAGCCAATGACGTCAGGCTGTCGGTGGTTGCTAAATGTAGAAGTTTTCCGTGAGCTCTAGTACGACTAACTTCATACACATGGGAAAATGCTAATATCGATAGTCCTGCTAAAACAAAGTTACTGGTGGCAATAACATTGAACATGGCGTCATTCTCATGAAAACGTCCAACAAATAACAAAAAGCCTAATAACATAAAGATTATCGATAGTAATAGCCCATACCAGCGACCTAATAATAAATGTGAAAGAACAGGAATAACGAGAATCCAGACATACACTGTTTCAGACGAATTGGGATCTGTTAAGGGGTACAGCATAATGCAATATAGCGGCACTAAAAAGAGCATGGATACTGTGAATTGCTGTTGATCATTACGAGCAAAAGGTAATAAGCAGATAGAATATACGGCTAACAACATTTCGATTATCGCTAATAATGTATTGCTATGCCAGTTCAGAATACTGAAGAAAATTCCAAAGGTCGCCGCTACGGCAAGTAGTAATTGTAATACTGTGCGGCGATGAGACTTATTCGGAAGCTCTACAACACCAGAATCAAAATCTCGATTATTGGATCGATTTTGATTGTTAGCCTTAATCTTCATCGTACTGCATCCATATCCTAGCCACTTGATTAATTCCTTTTAAACAACAATCATACAGTCTAATCTGATAAAAATAGCTCTACCTCGTTAGCCCAAGCCAGCCACGCTTGCTCACCCAAAATGCCTCGCCTCAAGGTCAAGAACGGTAGCGCCAATTCTTTGCGCGGACGACTATCCAAGGTTTGATACTGCTGCTCAATCTCTAGCATGATTAATAAGGCTTTATCATGTTGTTCTTTATGCTGCCTGATCTCAGCTAAAAGGACTGCACTGTCTAATAAGTGGCCACCATATAACTTGACCAATAAGCTGTCATTGATCTTTTGCGGCTTACACGCCTTATTTAACCAAGCTAACAATTCTTTATGACCTATTGCTGTCATTGCATAAATTTTTCGATCAGGCTTGCCCTGCTGAGCCTCTATAGTGCAATCAATTAACCCTCCTTGATGCATCACTTTCAACTGCTGGTAAATCTGCTGATGGCTGGCCTGCCAAAAGAAACCTAAACGCTGTTTAAAACGTTTTAATAAGTCATAACCACTACCCGCTTCTGTTTCAAGCAGAACCATTATTGCGTGCTTCAACGACACCTACTTACCTCACTTACCTCACATTAATAAAGCAAGAATATCACGATAATATGCAAGTATTTGCATATTTAACTTTTCTTGGTTAATCTATCGGCAGACCATATGCAATTACTTGCATAACAAACTGTATTAAGGAACTCTCATGGCTAAAGTAAAGGTTAAAACTGGTAAGCGCTTTCGCGCTTCTCGCGCAGAAAAGCATTACGATACCATCGTCATTGGTTCGGGAATTGGTGGCCTAGCCAATGCTGCATTTCTATCTTTATTAGGTAAGAAAGTCTGTGTCTTAGAACAACACTATACCGCTGGCGGCTACACCCATGCCTATGACCGCGAAGGCTATGAATGGGATGTGGGTGTACATTATGTAGGCGAAGTCCATAAGCCATCTACCTTGCGTCGCGTTTTTGACGTAATCAGCGAAGGTCGTCTTGAATGGGCCGCGATGGAAGATGAATACGACAAAGTGATCATCGGAGAAGATGAATATGGTTTTGTTGCTGGTCGAGAGAACTTCAGCAATATGCTCAAAGAACGCTTCCCTGGCGAAGAGAAAGTTATTGATGCCTATATCCAATTGATACGAGATATCAGCCGCTATACTCCTAAGTTTTTTGCTGGCCAAGGTATGCCACGCTGGATGGCAAGCCTTTATAACAAGATTCGTCCTTTTTTAGTTCCTAAACAGTTCTTTCAAACAACCCGCGAAGCCTTAGAAGATTTAACTTCCAATCAAAAGCTCATTTCTGTATTAACCGGACAATGGGGGAATTATGGCCAAGCCCCCGTCGATGCCGCTTTTTTAATGCATGCTCTGATTGCGAAGCACTACCTAGCAGGCGGTGCCTACCCCGTCGGCGGCGCTTCTCAAATCGCTCGTACTATTATTCCGACTATCCAGAAAAGTGGTGGCGAAGTTTTCACTTATGCCGACGTTAAAGAGGTATTAGTCAAAGATAATAAGGCTTACGGCGTACGTATGGCCGACGATTCCGAAATTACAGCCGATAATGTCGTTAGTAACGCAGGTTTTTACAATACCGTTAAAAAGCTTTTACCCAACGATGTACAAAACCGCTTAGGGGTAGATTCTTGGTTAAAGAAAGTTTCACCCTCTTCTGCTCACTTCTGTATCTATGCTGGCTTCAAAGGCACTTCAGAAGAACTTGGTTTAACAACAACTAACTTGTGGATTTATCCTGACGGTGACCACGATAATAACTTGAAGAAATACCAAGCTGACTATAACGAAGACTTTCCTTTGGTTTATATTTCTTTCCCATCAGCCAAAGACCCTGATTGGAATAATCGCTATCCAGATAAGTCGACTGTTGAAGTTGTGACACCTGCCAATATGGATTGGTTTAAGCAGTGGGAAGGCAGTCAGTGGCAGAAACGCGGAGAAGACTACGATACATTCAAGGCAAAATTTGCTGATCGCTTGATGGAGAAGTTATATGAGCGCCACCCTCAACTACGTGAGAAATTAGATTATTTTGAACTATCTACACCTCTTTCAACCAACTGGTATCAAAAAACCAATGCCGGAGAGATGCTAGCGCTTGATCATTACGTTGATCGTTTTAAACAGCCTTTCTTGCATCCAATTACTCCGGTTAAGAATTTGTACATGACAGGTTCAGATATCATGACCGCAGGTGTGGGTGGTGCAATGATGGCCGGAATGATGACGACCTGTGCAATGCAAGGACGTAAAGCGGGTGATGTTGTTAAACTTTTGAAGAACTATCAAGAAAAAGATAAAACTGAAGATACGAGCAAAATCCAAACATCTGAAGCCCCCGCTTCTTGATACATTACGCACTCATTGTCTCAGTGAGTGCGTATGCCTAAGCGTTCAATTTTATTTAGCGCACCTTGGTTTAGTTTTAATTTTGATCTTAGGTTATCCTCAGAATCTGAGTAATGAATAGCCATTTCCATATCCACTTTGCCATCCAGCACTAAATCAAATAATGCCTGATCAAAGGTTTGCATTCCCGCCGTATGTGATTTTTCCATCGCTTCCTTTAGCTGTATAATTTTACCGTTGGCGATTAGCTCTTTTGACTTGGGCGTACCTAATAAAATTTCCACCGCAGGAATTCTCCCCCCGGCCATCGCGGGTAACAAACGCTGAGAGGCGATACATACTAAGTTGTTTGAAAGATCTTGCAGTACTTGATTGCGTCGAGAGTCAGGGAAAAAGTTAACAATACGATCAATCGCTTGATTTGCATTATTAGCGTTCAAACAAGATATTACCAAGTGGCCAGTTTCAGCATAATTTAATATGTATTCCATCGTCATTTGATCCCGTATTTCTCCCACTAAAATAACATCAGGCGCTTGGCGTAAGGTATTTTTTAATGCGTCATGAAAGCTGCGTGTATCAACGCCAACTTCACGCTGACTAATGACTGACTTTTTATGCTTATGAACAAATTCAACGGGATCTTCGATGGTAAGTATATGCCCCATTGTCCGCGAATTTCGATGGTCAATTAAAGCCGCTAATGACGTTGTCTTGCCAGACCCTGTTGCACCCGCAAAGAGTATTAGGCCGCATTTAGCCATAATAGTATCTTTTAATATGTCAGGTAAATTCAAATTTTTAAATATTGGAACATCCATCTTAACATTACGCACAACCATCGATATTTGATTACGCTGGTGAAATATATTGACCCGAAATCTTCCTACCCCGGCTAGCGACAAGGCAATATTTAACTCAAGATCATGTTCAAATATTTTCTGTTGTTCTTCATCCATTAATCGCTTAGCCATCGCGCCAACTTCACCTGGCTTTAAAGGCTCATCTCTTAAGATTCTCATTTTTCCATTGAACTTTGCGCAAGGTGAGGCACCCGTGGTGAGATAAAGGTCGGAGCCATCATGACGTGCGAGTGCATTAAGATAAGGGGTTAGTTCAGTCACAGCGTCACCTTGTTGTTATCAATAAACATTAATATCATAGGCGGCATAGGTAGCGATTGGATAAGAGCAATCTGATATAAGAACCTATTATGAAATAACTAGGCCCTATAAATACACTTTATCCTTGTAAAACATCCTTCTAACCAACCAGAAGAGCCTTACTTTGAATTTAATTAAAACTGCTGTCACGTAAGTCAGGCTTTCTGATGCCGAGGCTATAACCAGCGCCTGACTTTTTCGCAGTACTGGATAAAGTTTTGACCAAATTTTTTCTTCATAATGTCTTCTTCTGGTTTAATTTGAAAGAATGAAATATAAATAAAGAAGGCAACTGCACCACTGAACGCCAAAATAGTATCGAGTAAATCCGCCCAGCCTAGCAGTACAAGTAACATGCCTAGATACATTGGGTTACGAGTAAATTGATAGACACCACTCGCAACTAAGCTAGACGATTTTGTAGGGTCTAGTGGACTGATCGTCGTTTTATGCTGTTTAAACTCTTTCACCCCTGCCACGGCAAGTAAAATCCCGATGATAATAAAAAGCAAAGGCCATAATACAGCATCGACTTCCTTAATCTGCTGTTGTAAAAACTCAATATCCCTTTGAGCAATAAACCAAGCGAGCATGCCTGAAAAAAACATAACGATAGGTGGTGGACATTTTAGTTCTAAATATTTCATAATTGCTTTCTCAATACATCTATTAACAGGACGTTATTTTTTATTAATGTGACGAATCATCAGCTGCACACTTTGCACACCCCGAAACTCATTCACATCTAACTGGTAAGCACACTCAATCGTCTGGCAAGATTCGTCTGGCCACTCTTCTAAACTGACATTAAAGGCAATCGCATCAATGCATTGCTGCGATTCTAAGATCCCCAAGGTTAATTTCAAATGATTGCTGCCTACAATCCTTTGGTTAATCACATTAAACTGGCCATCGAATACAGGCTCTGGAAATTGTTGCCCCCAAGGTCCTGCGTATTTAAGAGTGCCTGCAAGATTTAAATTAAAATCTTCATTATTTAGCTCACCATCAGTCAGAATAACTTGGTCTAATTGATCTTCTGTCATCAGTTCGTGACAAACTTGGTCAAATTCACGCTGAAAATCTGCATAGTGTTTTAGTTTTATACTCAATCCTGCAGCCATCGCATGACCACCAAACTTAGTCAGTATTTCAGGTCGACGTTTAGCGATTAAATCTAAAGCATCACGAATATGTAAGCCAGGTATTGAACGAGCTGAACCTTTTATTTCTTGCTGCTCTGCCTGCTCATCAATACTAAGCCCCTCATCTAACTCTGCATTAGCAAACGCAATAACAGGCCGGTGTACTTTGTCTTTGATTCGCGAAGCCAAAATACCGATAACGCCTTGGTGCCAACCGGCATCATGTAAGCACAGCCCCCACGGTAAGTGCTTATTCTCAGCTTCTTCATCATACTGAGCGAACTGTTGAGATTTCAGCCAAGTCATTGCTTGTTCCTGCATCCCCCGCTCTATATTTTTACGCTCTTCATTCAGGTTATCTAATTCTTCAGCATACTGAGCGGCTAACGCATCATTATCCGTTAACAAACATTCAATGCCTGTTGCCATATCGTCTAAACGCCCTGCCGCATTTAACCTTGGGCCAATAGCAAAACCCAAATCACTGGCTACTAAACTATGAGCTGATTTTCCTGCTATCTTTAATAGCGCATTAATACCCGCAATGCCTTTGCCAGCACGAATTCTCTTTAAGCCTTGATCAATCAAAATACGGTTATTTTTATCCAGCGGTACCACATCAGCAACAGAGGCTAGCGCTAACAAATCCAAGAACTGAGCCATATTGGGCTCGGCTCTATTAACAAACCAACCTCGCTTTCGAAGTTCTGTCCTA